>Ga0307509_10000238_pt1 | contig 89046 bp, 100 predicted proteins | sample 10_EM_MG_FD_202245 | JGI IMG/M metagenome (GOLD analysis project Ga0307509, IMG submission 202245) | Populus trichocarpa ectomycorrhiza microbial communities from riparian zone in the Pacific Northwest, United States - 10_EM | ecosystem: Host-associated > Plants > Roots > Unclassified | place...
TGAGTATACAAGAAGCATTATTTATTATTATTAAATGTAAACTCCAGATTCTGATTCTCCATATTTAAAAGTACTTTTTAACAAATTTTCAATATGGTATCACTACTAGTTGTCTAGATAATAAAATATACATTTGGTGTTCCAGTGGTTGCCATGGTGAGCGGCATCTGGGTACTGAGCGGGAACCCCGTAAATTACGTTAGTTCAAGATCAGATATGCTCAACCTGAGAGGTTGCTTTTGAATACGAATTCGCTTTAGAGATTACCCGTTTATGTGGACTATTAGCATTATTTTCTTGTGTTAGCATGTACAAGTACCTAAAACGATACCATCGAGCCAACAAAAAACTGAGGTTTTGGGATTTAGTCATTAAAGACTTTAGTGGCAGTCCCACCCTGGAAAGTTCAAGTCGAACACTTGAATTAGTTGTCAATTCCCGTACGGTACATAGGAGTTAGGCTTTAGTTCGGCCACGCGAGTTGCGGTCTAATTTCTTGACTAATCTGCTGACCAGAAATAACCCAGGTTTTACTTTTTCCCAGGGCACCCCATCATTGAGCAAGCCCCTCACTCGGCTATCGTAAGCTGATACCCTCTTGACCAAATGAATTCCTTCCTTGCACTCATGCGGGGTAGGGCGGGGACGTGTTGATTTCCCATTTTAATAGTAATAACATGATGATAACATTACCACGGTAAATATTGCCTTTGCTTTGTTCATGGATATGGAACTTTTGCTCTCGGGTGTGGTCCTAGCCTCTTCCACCTGTGAGTCCGCAATACTTGTACTACTAGTACTTGTGCTTGGGAGCGCACTATCAGCCAGCACAGCACTGCGCTGCTCGATAATAGGGGGGCGTGAGGTTTAGCCCTCACGCACAATGCCCCCATATCATACCTTTCCAAGTACTATGATACAAGGCCTTGGAACGGCTTCGCAGGCCTCCCTTTCTGATTATTTGGTGAGAGAAAAATCGTGATAAGATTTGAAAATATCCCTAGAGACGTTCGAAAAAAGTTATAATACGGTAGGCTCTTGCTACCCTGCTGCCTATTAATAGGTATTGCGCCTAAGGTGCAAGGAAGGATATGAGAACTTTACTGAAGTAGATGTATAAGTTAGGCCTTGATGGATCGCAGAGTGTATCATAGTACTCGTACAGTACAAGAACTGTACCCTGCTCGCGAAGATAATAAGTCCTGAGACAACGAGCTCAACCATAATTCCCCACAAGACTCAATCATCACAATACCGGCACCACAACAACTCAAGTCAATGCTACAGTTAAAATCAAAGGTGCTCACCAGATCCTATGCTCCTAGAGAGATAGGGGGGGGGTACAAATGTGCAAGGCATGCTATTAATAGTCATTGTGCATGCGGTTGTAATTGTGCCCATTATTGTAGTTATCATATCATGATGGTTGAATTTTGCGGGGGATCGTGGTTGCGCCCCTTGTTTCAGGACCGGAAATTACCTTCTGAGGTGCTTGCCAGAACCTTACCTCTGCACGCCATTGCGTGTTGGCAGAGTGTACTCGAGTACTCGTAATGTCCTGACGTTTGTGAACACGACCACTATTGCATGATGCCAAGATCCGGGCAAAAAAGCTGAATTTTGGGTGTATGCAATAGCAGTTGTGTTCACAAACGTCAGGACATTACGAGTATACGTTATCACTCTGATGACACGCAGACTCTTTGAGGGCATAGTCGAAACGATCTCGCACTGCTGTGCACTCATTATCTTTCGAACAGGGCATCCAGCCTGGTTGAAGGGGTGATATCGGGGGTCAGAGTTTGAGCTGACCCGTCAGCCCCATGTGCAAAAAGAGTTACACACAAAAATTCCTCAACTCCAGGGCTGAAGGCCTCATCTCGCTACTCTTGAACTTACAGTATCGTGGGGGCTCGTGAAACCCACACTCTCCAACAGCTCAGGATAGGATTAGTTTATCAAGTGAGCAGAGGTGCAAATATCTGTTAGTCAGATGCAACATGTCATCAAGGTAGACCATACTGCGCCAGGAAAAGGCTGCCGATACTGTAATCCTCCTCAGGAGCTTTTGTCTCGGAGTCCGGAGATTACAGGGCTGACGGAGATAGTGGATTTCAGGAGTGTTTATTGTATTGAACAAAGGGCGTGAGATATCAGAGCTTGGGTTACATGCCACCTCTCATAACAGCCTGATATCTTTCTTGCTTTTTCGTGCGTAGTGCAACCCCGCGTCCGTCGGATGTTGACTACCCCAATTAACCCCCTTCCGGCCGGGCTCAGTGCCAGCTTTGTTCAAATAACAAAGGCCACTCCGTTTACCTACATCACTATTCTCATTCAGCAGACATGAACCAAAACCCAAGCCATTACCAAATCAGTAACAACCGCGATTCCTTTAATGTCACCACCATCACCAATCACACAACTATCATAGAGGACGAAAGAGGGCAGATTCTCTCCTGGCTATCGCCTCTAAAGTCAGGGAAGAGGCACCGTGATGTGGCTGGTGCTCGTGCCAAAGGGGTAGGGGATTGGGTACTGAAGACCGCCGAGTTTCAAGCGTGGCAGCGAGATGCAGATGGCCAGCCATCTGATACGGTCCTGTTTTGTCGTGGAGTTCCCGGAGCGGGGAAGACTTTCGTCTGGTGGGTTCGCAATTCCAAACAAACTTTAATCACTGCTTACTTGATTCCAGTTCCTTGGTTATCGATACCCTATGTGAGACTGCGAGTCAGAATGTGGTAGTCGCTTGCCTATACTGCGATTACCGTGGTCAAAAAGAGCAAACGCCAGCAGGAATGATTGGGGACCTCCTAAAGCAATTTGTCATCGCGCTTCCGAAAATCCCTAAAGAGATCGTTGAAGCGTTCCTGGCTGCCCAGGGGCACATCGGAGGACGGGTGCCTCAGCTCTCTCAGATCCTGGGGATGTTTCCCCGAGTATTGGCATGCTTTCGGCAAGCATTCATCTGCGTGGATGCACTAGATGAGCTTGTGGTGGAGCATAGAGTCGAGTTCCTATGCGGTCTGTGTGAGATCTTGGAGAAATCGCCCAATACGAGATTGTTTCTTACTGGGCGGTCCCATATCCAGCCGGAACTGGAAAGCCGTATTCCATGCAGTATTAGTGTTATCTCTATACAGCTTAGTATGGATGATATCAAAAGCTATCTGGAAACAAAACTGGCTAGTGACCCGGACCCTGAGGCAATGGACGCCAGCCTCCGGCAGGAAATAATGACGAAAATTACTCAAGAATTCTCCGAAGTGTAAGGGACCCATGAGTAATATTAGTGTGGTCCCAGAAGCTAACTGGTGCCTAAAGTTTCCTTCTGGTTGCTTTGCAAATCGATTCGATATTGGGGGAAGTAACTGTAGGCAGAAGACGACAGAAGCTCCACGAAATGACAAATGGCTTGGGTGACGCCTACAGCGCGACTCTGGACAGAATAAAGCGGCAGCGGGGTGCCAAAGCAAGGCTGGGCATTGCAGCACTGATGTGGATATCGTTTGCGGAGCGACCTTTACTTGTCGATGAGCTGGGCCATGCGCTAGCGGTGGAAGTTGGGTCTCGGGACATCAATACTGGGCTGGTTCCTTCGATAGAGACCATTGTAGGATCTTGCATGGGACTAGTTGCTATTGACTGTGCAACTGCAACGTTGACAGTCCGTCTAGTACACGCAACTCTACAGGAATATCTACGCAGCCATCACGAAAATATCTTTGAAAGTCCCCATGCCACTATTGCCGAAGCTTGCTTGAGCTATCTGGGTCTCCAATCTGTTCTGGAGCTCTCGCCAGATCTTTATGCTGCGCCGCGAACCCTCCCGCTCGTTTCTTACGCCTCCTCTTACTGGGGGTCTCATGCCCGGAAAGAGCTTACAGCATCCGTAAAAGGCCTCGCACTAGGGGTTCTGGAGCGATACCCCGAAAAAGCAGCTGTGAATATTTTTTTGCTAAACGGAGGAGCCCCATGGACCATGAATATCGGGTATGAGGGTTTTAGTGGATTACACTACGTTGCGTACTTTGGCATTGATGAACTTATGGAGGCGCTACTAAGCATAGGGTGCTCCAATTTAAACCAAACGGACCAATGGTGCCGCACACCTTTGAATTTGGCTGCTGCGAATGGACATGAAGGAATCGTGAGGATACTACTAGATCAACCCGAGGTCAACCCCGACATATCAGACCAGTTTGGCCACACACCATTGATTTTGGCTATCAGGAATGGACATGGTGGGGTAGTAAAGGCACTGCTAGATCGAGCCAGCCTTGACCCTGGAGTCAGCGACCATTCCTGCCGAGTGTCACTCTTTTTGGCCGCCAGGTATGGTCACGAAGGAGTGGTAAAGATCCTACTAGACCGAGGCGATCTCAACCCCAATCCAGTAAATGAGAATGGCAAAACCCCACTCTCTTTGGCTGCTGAAGAGGGGCATGAGAGGGTGGTAAAAATGCTGCTAGACCGAGCCGATGTAAACCCCGACTCAGAAGATCATCTCGGCCGGCCACCGCTGTCTTTCGCCGCTGAGCAGGGCCATGAAGGTGTGGTAAAGATGCTAGTAGCCCGAACTGACGTCAATCCCGACTTGAAAGACCAGTTTGGACGAACACCACTCAGTTGGGCTGCCAGGAATGGGCACGAAGGGGTGGTAAAAATCCTCCTGGGCCAAGCAGTCGTATATCCCAACTCAGTAGATGAAGATGGTCAAGCACCACTCTTTCTCGCTGCCAAGTATGGTCATGAGGCTGTGGTAAAGATACTGTTGGACCGACCTGATGTCAAGCCCGACATAGCAGATCATTTCGGCCGAACACCGCTTCTTTCTGCTGCGAGGAATGGACATGGAGGAATGGTAGGAATCCTGCTGGATCGGGCCGACGTAAACCCCCACTTAGCAGATGGGGATGGGCGGACACCACTCTTCCTCGCCGCCAAGTATGGACATGAAGGTGTGGTAAAGGCATTACTAGACCTAGCTAATAGTAGCCCCGACTCGACAGATCGGTGGGGCAAAACACCGCTGTCTTTGGCTGCGGAGTGTGGCCATCAGGGAGTGTTAAAGATATTACTGGGCCGAGCCGATGTTAACCCTGATGTGGCGGATAATTTTGGGAGAAAACCGCTCTCTTCCGCCGCCAAGAATGGGCACGAGGGAGTGATAGAAATACTGCTGAACCGAGCCGATGTTAGCCCCAACCCAGTAGACGAAGGTGGCCAAACACCGCTCTTTCTAGCCGCCAAGTATAGGCATGAAGGTTTGGTAAAGATGTTGCTGGACCAATCTAATGTCGACCCCAACGTAACAAATAATTTTGGGCAAACACCGCTCTCTTCCGCTGCCAGAAATGGACATGAAGGAGTAGTAAAGATACTGTTGGGCCAACCCGGCGTTAACCCGAAAATAGAAGATCATTTTGGCCGATCAGCCCTCTCTTTTGCTGCCGAAGAGGGACACGAAGGAGTGGTAGAGGCGCTACTAGGCAGAGTTGAGGTCAACCCTGACTTACCGGATCATTACGGCCGGTCGCCACTCTCTTTTGCCTCCGAAAAGGGGCACGAAGGAGTTGTGAAGCTACTCCTCCATCGACCTGACGTCAATCCCGACTCGACAGATCAGTTTGAGCGAACACCACTCAGTTGGGCTGCTGAGAACGGGAACGAAGGGGTGGCAGAGCTGCTGTTGGACCGAGCCGATGTAAACCCCAACTCGCCAGACGAAGATGGCCACACACCACTCTTTTTTGCCATCTGGAACGGGCGTGAAGGGGTGGTAAAGATACTGCATGCCCAAGACGTCTCTAAACAAATCATCTACCGTTGGCAGTACCCGGTGCTCGCGTTACCAGGCCCTTCCCCTCTCAGAACTTTACCCAGCGGAATCACCGGCATGGCACCAGTGCTTGCCATGGGCCAGGCCGGCCCATGGGCCTTTGTCAGCCCGTGGGCTGGGCCGGTATGGGCCAAGGCCCACGAAAGCCCATGGGCTTCATGGTGGCCCGTGGGACCCGTGGGTTTTTACCAGATTCTAAATTCTTACCCTAAATTGGAAAAAAGAAGTAAATATTAGATGAGGAAGCAGGGCTTGTATAAAAGTACTCTTTTTTATATATTTCATAACCATAGAGGCAAAATTCTTTGTTAATTCTGTACCATGATTAGAGGCAATGTAGCTAGAGAAATTAAACTAGTCATAAAATTGAACAATATTGTTATTGTTGCATCTACAGTTTGAAGCCTGTGTCTTATAGTTTGGGTCAATCGAACCTTATTAGTCATAATAAATAATTTTGCTCTGGCCCATGGGCCTGGTGGGCCGGGCCGGGCTTTCGTGGGCTGGGCCTACCAATTGGTGGGCCGGCCCATGGCAAGCATCGCATGGCACTCACCTTTTAACATCTTCACTAAAGCTACGCTCTCAACCTTTCCCTTGTTTACTTACAGTACCCTATGTCCCCTATCCCCCCTCCTCTCTCTCGCTGCTCCTTGGGACGAGAGTTAGGGGGGCGACCTCACCACCCTGCACTACACACTCACCACAATTAATTCGGCCAGTATTGAAGTCACGGCCCTGCACTAACACCCCGGTGAAACTGCAGGGGGATCATGCTACTACCCACCAAGGGAGTAAAGTATTCCAACACTGTACTTTTACTTATTTCTTTCGGCAATTTCCAAGACCATTTCTTCCTTTTCCTCCCTCTCTCTTTCCTTCTTCTTTTTATTTCTCTCTATACTATTATCATACGCGCATCTCTTACGTGCATTTCCGCCCTCAGCCTACCCCTTAGAGGTCCTGTTCAGTATTTCGTTCAACGGCGTTTCTGACATTTCCGGCGTTTTTCTTTTCCGGAGGGGAAGTGCTTAAATAAGAACTGTTTTTATTAGCACACGTGACACCGCACCACTGCACCGTACTAAAGGACAGTGGACTTTTCTTTCCAAACTCAGGTTTGATATGTTAATCTGTTGGTTGGGGAGCCGATCCTTGTCCTATCGTTCTATGTGTGTCGAGTTATAGTACCGGCACCGGCGTGTCGGAGGGGTAGCACATTTTCAATGAAGGCGGCATCTCGAATCCCGTTCGCCCTAGGTTTTGGCACTCGATCCGTCGAGCGTGCGAGCCATTCTGAAATCATAGAATGTCACTCGGTCGATGGTTAAGGGTGAAATCAGGGTATACAAATGCGTGGCTTGGGTCGTTAGCCCAACAAGAGTTTCCAGAGCGTTCGGTTAAGAACCCATCCACCCGTTGGCCGCACTCCCCCCTACCATCGCATGTGTAGGCTCCGAATCAGGAGCAGTCAGAGAAACGACACCCACGGATGAGCGAACTAGGAAAACGATCAAATAACGTGAAGCCCCGAAAGTTATATACAGCATGGATATGCCCCCATCGCCCACTCTCGCTTACCATACCTCCCATTGACGGCCCATACCATACCCCCCACCTATCGTAGAAGTCCCATACCGGCACCTCGGAGCCCATCCGCACCCATACGCGCAACAACCCACGCTGATCCCACCGCGATATGGCTCTAACGCCCGCACACCACACCCACCCCACAGCCCTATATTACAACCCCTCGGATTCCAAAAGCATAGGCTGACAATTTCCCCACCCTTTTCCCAATTCAGATTGAAAGGGATTGTCAAGAATGGTTCTTCTATGTATCATGGCGGAAGCGTGAGAGAGGTACCCACCCGAATAACCAACCATCTCTCCTCCGCCGCCGCCGAACTGATTTTATACACATCTATCTCTTTTTGGGCTTATGTACTCGTACACTAGACTACTATCACGACAAGCGAACGAACAAACGGGTGTTCCCTACACTCCAACCACGCTCAGAGAACCCCCTAAACGCCCTAACAAGTCACCTCAGCGAACTTTTGAAGAAGAAAAAGCTCAACAACCTTTCCTTCCTGAATCTGGTCAAACCCCTTGCTCAGCCTTCAACGCTGAGCTCTTCTCATCATATTATCATATTATCATACCAACAAACATCCTCCTATCCCGTGCTTGACATTCCGTGGTGAATACATACCATATCATACCATACTACAGTTTTAGTCCAAGGCTTATATAATGATAATCCCCTTTAGTTAGACTAGGACATTGTTTCGGACCCCTCAGGGGGGGGGGCACGAGTATCTCATCATAGTCTCCCGGATCATACCCAGTAGAGCCTTGGGGAAAGGTGGGGGGGGGTTCTATCCTCGATAAAAGGTATGAATTAATTGAAGGTATCATACAATAATACATGAAAATAAGATATCTTAGGACTTGGGACGGGAATCCCGTTCGGGGGGATTGGATCGGATTTTCAAGCCAGGCATCGTGGGTACCATGGGCCGGTTCGAGATTAGCGAGGTTGTGAGTGTTTGCTTATGACTGTGGGTCTGGATAATTTCACGGACTTGGGGGTGCACGGGTGGTTGGGGTTTAGAGTGATTACTTTTATCTCTCTACACAGAGTTACTTATTCTAAGTCATCCAGCTTCTACACATCACTAGTAACACCAAACATCTATCCTTCTCCTCTACACATCACAAGATCACTCGGCGAAGCTGCGCCCCACAAGTTCCAATCCCTTCCATTCCCTCTAGTCTACGATACACAAAGGTCTGTCCCAAGCCTCCCTCAAACCCCAAAAGTAATCAATCAAAGCGTCTAATTTCCAATTGAGGCTTATTCCCCACAATCTTCTCAATCCTCTCCATAATCCCCGGAGTCAATTTTTCAGCATGTTTCACAGCCTGCACGTTCTCGAGAACCTGTTCCGGCTTGCTAGCTCCTGTGATGACACTAGAGGTGTTGGGATTCTTGATGATCCAGGCGATTGAGAGTTGGGAAAGGGTGATGCCGAGTTCTTTGGCGACAGTCTGCACCACACCATTAGTAGACTGTGATATGTAAGTTGAATGTGTTGCGTCAACGGAAATACCTCAAGGTTCTTGATAATGGCAATTTGTTTCTTCATCTCCTCGTCTGTGTTGAATTTCTCCCTCAAAGCCCTGCTGAAAGGGTCGGAAGAGGTAGAAAGGCGGGAGCCCTCAGGAACCTTGAGATCGTTGTATTTTCCGCTTAAGAGGCCCATTTTCAGAGGAGAGTAAGTGGTCAGACCGAGGCCGTGATTAGCGCAGAGATTGTAGAATTCCTTCTCCACTTTTTCACGGACCAAGAGGTTGTATTGGGGTTGTTCCATCTGAAGTTCCAAAATTGTCAGATTTCACTCTAAAGATTAATGGATATAGGACCAAGAAATACCACAGGCCCAATCAACCCCAAACGGTCAGCAACTCTCCAGGCATCCACAATCTCCTCAGCAGGCCACTCGCTAGTTCCCCAATAAAAAGCCTTCCCCTGATCAATGACATGATTGAAGGCCCTAACAATCTCTTCCATGGGCGTCAAGCGGTCCGGTCTGTGAGCATAGACCAAATCGACGTAGTCCAGTCCCAAACGCCCAAGAGAAGCGTTCAACCCCTCAATGATGTGCTTCCTTGACAAACCTGCCGAGTTCTGTGCATGCCCTTCTGAAGCGAAATGACCTCCCCAATTGATCTTGGTGGAGATGACGAGCTCATTTCTAGCCCAGCCGTATTTGCGAATGCACTCGCCCATAACAACCTCTGATTGGCCACCGGCGTAGGCCTCGGCGGTATCGAAGAAGTTGACTCCGGCATCGAAAGCTGCTTTCATACAGTCAAAGGTTTTCTCTAGTACGCGTCAGTTACCTTGGTAGGGGACGAAAACCAAGGGATAAAGCAGCTCATAGGAACCAACGTTTCTCAACATGACCGCCATAGGTAAGCCATCCTCCCAAACCAATGACGGAAACTTTAAGCCCAGAGCGGCCCAAAAGACGATATTCCATGATGATCGGTGCGAGTTGAGGTGAAGGTTCAAGTGTAAGAAAAGAAAAGATGTGTTGCGGAGGAAAACTGGGAGTTCTAGCGGAGGGGTGGGGTGAGTGAAGTTTGTGTCTTCAGGAGCGGTTCTCCTCGGCTTATATGTAGCAAATACCTAATATCATATCCCCTCTCCCTTCTTTGACTTACAAACACTGGTAGGTCATTCCGTTTAACCCCGCAATGACGGCGGGGAATCGGTTCTTTGCTTAAAACCCGCTGTCCCCTCCAGATTTATAATAACCTTGCCAAGTAATATAGCATCTCACGGCAGCTCTGATCCATCAGTAGTCCATTTACCAGCATTCGTAGTGTCAAGCACAGAACCCCATCAAGATCCACCCCGGGAACCAATATCTACTCATGATACTATTCCGCCGCATCCGCTGCCAGTATATGCACTTAGGCCGTGTTTGGTACACGAGTACTCCAGGATTAGACTGGGATTTGAACTTAGAAGCCCGGACTTTTAAGCCAGCCATGCCAAACACGAACCTGATTTAAATTTGGGCTTTCGTATATCGGTAACCATTTGTGTATCTGATATAAAATAATAAAGATAAGATCCAGGAATATGGTTTATTTTGGTTAGGGTTAGAGATGTTCAAGTTAAAACTGCTCGACACTTCTGTTTCATTACTACGATTAGTTAATTTAATTTGGAAACTAGTACTCGTACTCGAGTATATATGATACAATCACAACGGGATGGAGCATCGACCAGGGGGGAATTGGGTTAGAAAAAAAAGGAGTTTGCTCACTCTGGCCAATTTTTCCAGGAAATCCTAATCTAAAATCCTGATCTAACCCTGAAAGGGAAATCCAGTCCAAGTACAGTATCATACTCGAGTGCTCAAGACCAGCCTATCATATCATACCAAACACGACTACCGTAAATTCTGGGTAAACTCGACCCGCCGCCATACTTCTTAAAGTAGCCACTATTCCTCTTGAAGACTAACCTTGTGGCGAATTCGCTTTTCTAGGGATAGTAACTACCATACAGGTTATAGTGGCGGGTCGAGTTTACCCAGAATTTACGGTACTGTAGAATAAAAGTCCAAACTTAGGGGATAACGTACCCGACGGGGAAGTTGGCCACGACGGGGAAGTTGGCCACCTGCAACCACCAAAAATCCCGACTTACACCAAATAAATTTTCTCAACTACCTCACAACCATGGTGGAAAAGGGTGGGAATAAAATAGGTGAAGCTTTACTGGGCTTCAAATAATTCATCTGTGGAAAAGAAAATTCTGGAATGCTTGTTTCTGGATCTACCAAGTCATGTTTAGGTAGTGCATTTGAAGAAATCACAAAATTTACTGTTTCTTGACAACCACTGTACTTTAAGAGCTCAATATCTGACAGGCTGTTCTCTTATATCTTAAGAATCTGAAACTTTAGTGGTAAAGCTGTTAGTTTAGTAATTCAGTCTCAGAAGTAGACTTTGCTTCATCTATTCTTTTGGTAGTTGGGAACATATTTCTAGATGATTTATCATGATACACCTACAATAGTTCAAGAGGCCCTTGGAGACTCATAATATGAAGTATTCCTCTCTTACAAGGGAATTTCTCAATCTCAAGAGAATCAGTCATGAATACCACCAAATTTAACAAGTCTTGGCGCTAGATTTGTATGGGACAATCAAGTAGCAGTGATAAACTGCTCTTGGTGGACTTCAATTATTTAGTTACAGAGTTATTGTTTTTAAAGGTCTGTTACCTGATATTATGCTCTTTATTAATTTTTAAATCTTATTTTTTAAAGACATAGCCACTAAGATATAGTCCGGTCAAATTTGGTGTTTTGTATGTAAATGGTGGCCAACTTCCCGGTCGTGGCCAACTTCCCCATCAGGACGTTAATCCGGATTTTACGGGGTACAGGGCATAAGTTTTGTAGGTTACACAGGGGGTGAGGGCAGCAAACTTCGCTTGTGGAACCTACAAAACTTATGCCCTGTACCTCCGTAAGGTCAAACCCTGACCTATCATAAGGTTTCATATGATACCAAGCGCGGATTAATAACCCCAGCACAAATGAGCACATAGTTACCACAATCTACCTTAACCCGTTACCCTGCTTTAATTTGGACACAAAACTACAATCCCCCAACCGCCGCGTCACTGTTGATATATATCTATAATATGCTTTTTTTCCTCCACCAAAAGTGGTTCTTTCTCCGGACTCGACCAACCTTGAGCACGGTATCGAGGCGCGGCACCCAAGTTCCGTTACGGTATTCCACCCGTTACTACGTCTTCCAGCGTAGAATATCCATTGAAACCTGCTAGAAGCCCGAGGAAAGGGAGGGAATGGTTTCTGCCTCCATTCATTGGTCGACTGCTCACTAAGCAAAAACCCACAAGAAATTGAGAGAACACAGATTATCATGAAAACCTGACAGCATTGCGTTCCCAGCCTTATGAGAAATCAAGTGTTGAGACGTTGGGATTAGTAGAGAGATAGTTAAGCGACCGAGGTAAATAGATACCCCTGCAGGTGCTAGCGACACCTCAGACATTACCCTCAATTGAGAATTCGGGTATCTCTGTACCACAAGGACCAAAAAAAAATGTGCACTTAAACTTCCCATGCTCAGAAAGCAAAGGAGGAACCCGAATTTAGCCTTTATGATACCTAACCACGGAGACTAGTGCACTTATCATACATTCAACTACACAACCCATAACCGGAACTCAACAAGCACAGACATGCAACACCGCTAAGTATTGGAAATACCAAGCCCTACTCGCGCAAGCGGAAGGCCAGAGGTTATCGTCATGTTCCTCCAGCATTTGTCATATTTCCTGCCCGGAAAACTCCCAAGACCCAGTGTAGTAACTCGGCAATCTATCGAGAATGTTATGATACTCGGATACCAGGGTTAGTCCGCGAACACCAGGCTGACAAAGCTATGGACGATATTAGGAATAGTGCACGCACTAGTGGGCATGTGTTGAAAACCAGAAGAATTCTTCGAACGCTTTCTGCTTTGCTATTGATTAAACGATCTATTCACCGGTTTCTGTTCGATATTTGCCACTTTAGTTTCTGCTGAGAATAAACTCTGCCATTCGCGGACTAACCCTGACACCCGAGTACCTCGAATTACTAGCAGGGTTTTAATTAGCAAAAGCTGACCCCGATACCCGATGGCTTGGTAATCCCAGTAGTAGAAGGCTGCAGGGAACGCGGACACCGAGGGGGGGGGGGCACAGAAGCGTGGTGTTTGTATGATAGGTGTGCGAGCGGACTACTCGAGTAGAGCATGGTTGATGCATGGGGTTACGGTTGTAGACCTTTTCTCTCAGACATACACAACTGAATGACTCTTTAACCTCCATCAAGCTCCTCCTCCATGCACCAGCTCGGGAGAAAGCCCCAGAGTGCAATCGCTACAGAAGCAAGCTCCAACCATTAAAAAATGTGGTCAGACGGAGGGGGCTTATCATGGACCTAGGGCTTACAAATTGACTCCGTGATTAGGAATGAGAAAGCGTACGAGAGCTGAACAAGCTATCCAGACGACAAGACAGATATAGATACAGTACTGTAACTAGAGAAAAGTCATTGTGAAGCGGAATCTCGCTCTGCTAGGGATTACCACTGTGCAGACCGTGCTCTGTGTGGGGGAGAAAGCCAGCCCAAGCAGGGGAGGGGAAAGCGAATTCACCAGGACTTTCGCCCAGCGACAGCACAAAAAATAGCCAGAGAGCTACTACGAACGGAAGTGAGGATAATAGGAAAAAAAAACCTGTACCTCCGCAAAGTGGAAAACATTAAAATCCATGGCTGCACGCGAGTGATGATCCATGACACACTACCATCACTTCTACCTCTTACTTGCCCCTAAAGCAATCGTACCATTGAATAGTCCAGAAATCTGGTAGACTCTGGGGACACCTCCCCTATGTGCTGCTGCTGAGAATTCAACCATGCCCTAATCCATGTTCCACTGACAATCCAAATATTGGTTCGGGGGACACTGTTCTCTATTGTCCCAGGCCGCCATAGATGTCCTAACAGCCCGACCACATCATACAAAGCCGCCCGAGATAACCCAGAATTAATATTCTGCAAGTCTTTCACTTCACCCCTCAGCACAACCAGCCATACCTCAGAAAACCACCAGGGCCACCAACAATACACATCCTAAAATACGTATCCATGCCATCGAAACAACCCCCGTTAATAATAATAATAATAGCCAAGTCATGAGCAGACCCGTACTCAGGCAAAAAAGCCAGGAAAGAAAGCAGGAATAATAATACCCCCAATTCCTAGGTTGCGGACGAAAAATAGAGAAGAAGAAAAATATATCCACGTTCCTCCAATACCTAACCCAGCATCACCACCCCTTAACGACTCGTAATCAAGCCCGGAGCACCTGTATGATGATGATGACACGTCATCCCGCCAAAAGAAAAACCTGCGCTTATGCCTTTGTTGGAAACTGTACTCACGGGCGTGCTCTCTTCTTGTCTGTTGCTGTAGTTACGAGTGATACGTCATGACCACCTACGTCACCCCCTTTCCCTTCTTCTGAATCTTAGCCTCTCTTCTGTCTTCCTTTTCGTCTTGTTTCTTCTTTCTTTCACTTACTCAATCCTCTTCTTATTCAACAAGCAATATAAGTCTTTCGCTATCTTCGGTGACTGCTCTCCTTTTGAACCTGTGAAACCACTCGCTTCCACTCCTTCCGATCAGATAGCTCTCAACAGCCTTCACCTCCCTGAATTTACCTGCAAACATGAGATGATGCGGAATCCGATTATCACGGAGTATCACTCGCAATTTAGAAATTGGCTGGCGGGGGGTTGGATTTGTGGATATTGCATACAAGTAGAGATAAAATATCTATATATGAAGGGCCAGCCACTTGTCATTATATCTCGCATAGAGGTTAGTAGAGGGGGGACTTAGGGAGGAAGGGAGGAAAGATAGCTAACGATATAGTACCCATAATACCGGAGCGAAAAGGCCTCCAGGTGATCCAACGTTCCCTAGGAATAGCAATCACGAGATTCTAATAGCAAAAGGAGCACGCTCCCCTCCCCCCCCCCTTTTTTTCCCATGAACACGCCCAATTCCAACCTTAGCACAGCCCCCGAAAAAGCTACAAACCAACAAAGCCGTTTTAATACTGATCCATCACTCGCTTTCAACCCTTACTCCACCTCACGCCCCATGCAACAAAAACACCACACTACACAACTCCACCAAGCTCACCCTACATCCCCTACAGTCTCTCATCTCCCTAAATAATCCCATCCCCATCCGAACTTTCGCCGGAGGTGATACTCGTGGTTACGTGACAGCCTAGCCACTGCTCCTTCAGTTGCGGTACCGGTTCTTGCGGAAGAGGAGGGGTTGAGAGAGAGCGCACCGTCTATTGTCAGGTTTCGGTGGGGCTAGTGATGAGGGAGACGGGTTTATATAGCCATATGGTGCACAGTAATAGACGCGACCCGCGAAAAAGAGTTTTTAGAATAAACACTGGATAAAAAAAGTTGCCTACTTTTGTGCTTGGTCCTAAAGGGGTGTCTGTGTAGTCGCATCACACAAAATACACCCTCGCTGCGGGTGATCGCTTTTGAATTACCCGTTTGATAGGGGTGCCTGGGTGAGGCCGTCGTCTCACTAGAGCACACAAGCTATCAGCAAAGATCATCGTCAGCTATGCTAACATTTTCTCACCAACCATTCGAGGAAAAAATTCAGGGCCATTGAATGAAAATTTGAAGTGAGCCCACAAACATCACCCAATTAGAGCATCTTCATGCAATAAAATAGGTGTGCCTCACCAACAAAACAACCCACATCACTATAGGCCCCAGATATGCCTCCCTCCTTCCCCACCCTCAATCGCAACACTGCATCCCAACGGCCTGAGCCGACTATTACCAGCCTTCTCCCCCGCAGCCAAGCCCTCATTCCCACGGCACCGGGTCCCCCCCCACCCCTCTTGATCAAACCACGACCCAATAACATTCACTCCTCATCACTCAGGGAAATTTCCAAAGCCAACTCAGCACACACACACACACCTAACAATGAGCACTTCCTACCCGCACCGCGGCATCTTCACCATTCAGTGGACACTTCCGATAACAATATAAGAGTTATCCCATCCTAGGCGGTATGTTTTCCGATAGATGGGATGGGGGGGCCTTTTGGACGAGAACGAAATATGTATGATGATCAGATGCTATATCCAAAACACCAATCACGGAGCTGTCATTGCGATTTGCCTGCCCGTCATGCATCGCATTGCTTTCGCCTGTGAATGGGGTTTGAGTGGTTAAGAGAGCCGGTGAGAGGGCTACCAGTGGCCCACGCTGCTCCCCGCTAACGGGATCTGTGCCACGTAAAACCGTCGCTGCGCGGGCTACAACTTTTACCCGCTGTAGTTCCAGAGCGCGCCTCGTAATGATTAAAATTGAAAGAGACAAAGCCCCGAGGCATCATCAGACGAGCCACCTTAGTTATCCCGAAGGCGGAACAACAATTCAGCGCTACCCATGTGAAAGCGCAAAACACGCCAATCGACGCTGTGTGCTCCGCATACTGTACCCATAGAAACGGACGCACAATAGATTCCATCGAGTGATGGCTGATGACGATAATTAATTGAGCTTTCCCCTCGCACGACCGACCAAACTGACAGCTCAACATCGAATTTCAATATGGCATTTCCCCACGTATTTGTATGCAAAATGAAATATCCCTAGCGGCTCAAGGTGAGGAGGCTCGTTGTAAATGAAACTGCCGGTGCCGGAAAAAAGCAGGCCCTGACTTTCGTTTTCATGACCAATAGAAAAATTCCCGATACCCCAGGATCCTCCTCCCCCCTGTTTCCCCTCCCGACTGGCGGTCTCCCTATTTTATTTTTATCTCCTTCTTACTTCCTTATCATCTCCTCAGGGGGAGTGGGGTGTGCAGGGGGGCAGTTTTCACTTCGGATAAGATGGAGAGGGGAGTGGGGGGCGGAAGAGATGAGTTTGGGGGAAGTGATGGGAAAATTTTATTCTTTTTCACTGGAGCGAGAAATACATACCGGTGCCATAATAATATATCATACGTAGCGTGCTGGAAGGAAAGAAGAAGGGACGGAAGGGACGACAAGGGAAAAGGAAAAGAGCCCCAAAGGCCGGTGCCAAGACTGACGCACCAGCCCAAGTGACACAAGCCAGTGCTGCACGAAACACTCAATGCCCTCAAGAAGCTCCGTTTCGAGAAAATTTAACTTATCGTGCATTATCCTATCTTATCACAGAATGAAAAGGCAAATGTAACGACCTGGAAGATCTAATCAGATCTGTTGCACTCATTCCTTCCTCTTCCTGCTCTGTCCCCTCCAAGTCCCACCTGCAGGCGCAAGGCTAGTAGCAAACGGAGCAAACAGTTCTCAACTCCCTGGAGACCTCAAGGAGCCCACGCTAGTGCACTGCAGAGTAAGGCTCACGAGGCCGGAACAAGTTGCTCATCCAGCCACTCGAGCATGTTGCTCAAGTTGGCGTTACTTAAGTAGCTTCGCCCAAATCTCCCAAGCAAAAAAATGTTGGGATTTATCCCCAGAGCCCAAGGAATGATGATGGATGAAGTGGTAAACAGGGAAAGTTCAGCAGGAAAAGTGACTAGCCACCTTCTGGCCTCTCACATCGTCAACTGCCTTGTGAGCACTGTCCCTTCATCCACAGGTATACCGAATTTCAGGTACCTTCAGCACGGACGGCGATAGGGAAGACAATAGCCCTTATTGGATCAAACATATCCTACCAAGGGAATAGGCCCATTCACAGAAAGTTGACCTATCCAATCAATGAATTTGAGTCTTGCCAAGTTGAAGATAAACCACCGATGCCCCTTGAAAGTAGGAGGTCGAAAAAAACCAGTTCCTGAGTCGGGTTTAAGGAATGAATTCTCAAGCAAACATTCAAGAGAAGGTGAGGTCACTCCTCAGGCAAGGAATGTGTTTACACAGTACTATCTCGGTATGGTACTCGAGTACTTGTAATGGGCGTTGACGTAACGATACCCTAGACTTCATTCTTCTAATCAGCACCAATCCGTTCCGCATGGTCAATTTTGGTTGGATTTAATTGGGTTTGCGTTTACCTAGTATTTCCCACCCTAGCACGAATGGCTTCAAACTCGAAGGATCATTCACGTGCCAGGTGTAAGTACTGTAAGAGTACTCGAGTACGGTACTCGAGCACTGTCAGACGGCAGTACGATACAGTATCGTAGTTGGTGGCATCGGCAGACTGCATAGAAACTGCCGGCCACACAACAATTGGCGGAAAAATTCACTGAACCTGGTTTCAGGCACCATTTTTTTTCCGACCTCAAGACTCCAAGAGGCAGCGCCGGCCATTTAAGTTAATTATCGTCAACCTAGCGAAACTCAAATTTGTTGATTTGCCACCAGTAGGTCAACCTCCTATGAATGAGCCTACCATACCGGTATTCCTTTAATAGGGGATGCTCGAACTAACCAGGGCGATACCAGAAGGGTAAAGTGTGAAACCCCCATTCCAACAGAATGGATTGAGCGCAAACATTGAATCCGTTCTGGTTCTACCGTAGTAAACTTCGAAATAGAAACTGCGCAACCCAGGACTCCTTACCCCGCTTTTCGCCTTCCTGTTTAGGAAGATCAGAGTGGGGTTCAACACCACAAATGCACGCAAGATTCTCACGACCATACCTGGCTATTAAACTTTGAGTTTCCTGTTACCACACAAATACGCCGGCATCACTCTACTAAGGCCTACTATCGAAAAGCCACAAGACCAGCCAAATACGCAAGCGGGTACCATTGGCAATCGCCAAATGCGAAAGTAAACACCGTCTTCGAGTGCTCGAGTGGTGCTGTGGATACGATTCCAAAATAGCCTCGATGACTGCCCTTCCATGCTTTTTCCCATTTGTCCCCCTTCATGATGAAGATTGCGCTTTTTTTCGGGGCCTCGGTTCTGCGCTTACCCCTCTTCGGGGTCACGACCGGCTATGCTTACCCGATAATAGTATTCAGAGGTGGAGTCCTCCACGCCCTGTGAGATAAATTTACCTCTCAACGGGAGTCAGGAATGTCGTGCGATGAGGTGTAAGAGTAGGAGCACTAGGAAAGATACCGATAACCTTTGAAAAGCTCACTCAGCTGCCCACCAGAGCCTTTTTTCACATCTACGGTATCATGGCAATAATAGAAATTGATTGGGCGAGGGTAGCGGATTCTCCTGTATTTCACAAATATATCCGAGCATTGAATGGGACAAAAAAAATAGCTGACTGCGTTCTGCCTATTAATCAATTATTACTATGATAAAAAAAAATTAAAAAAATTAAAAAACGCAGTGCGGGTTTATACGGGTGGAAACAACACCAAAAGGGCTATGCCCAAGAAGTCAAAAGGGCTAGGACGGCCCGCTGCGAAGCCCCTTACCACAGAATTCCTCCCTCCCCCTTCTCCCAACACAATCATCCGACCTCCATCCCGCTATCTGTCCTGCAGCCTATCATAAAGCTTCATCCCAACCAATCCTATCATGAAGGTCTACGAGTACGATAATAGTACAGTTAGTTTTCCCCTTACGAAAGAATGAAGTAAAGGCAAACTCTTCTAACTACGCCTACTCCTCACAGGAGGATCAACGCGAGGACCACGACTCGGGAGTCGTCGTTCCCTCAGCCGCACTCAATCAGGTCGGTGTGTTAACTCGCCATTTCGATTCCGTTGATGATGTGAACGCTCTTGCCGCTGAGCGTGGCTATAAGAATCGTGATGAGTGCACAATATCCCCGGGCGCCTTAGGTGATCTCTACGAAGACAAAGTCAAGATGTTCTTCCACGAGCACATACATGAGGATGAGGAAATAAGATATATCCTGGACGGCGAGGGTTTTTTCGATGTTCGATCCAAAGATGACCACTGGGTGAGGATCAGGGTGATCAAAGGCGATTTGATTATCCTCCCAGCAGGAATCTACCATAGGTTTACCACTGATAAAAACAACGTATAGCCCTACCATTCCAGAAAGTCGTTGGTTCTCGAGACCCGCTGATGCCAATGAGAATATAGTATATCAAGGCGATGCGACTATTCCGTGAGGAGGTAAGTTTTCTTCCCCTTTTTTTTTACCATCTATCGCCTCCGTCTACCATATTAATTACGAAACTTAGCCCAAATGGACTCCTTTGAACCGAAGCCCTGAGGTCGACGAGAATGTGTACCGAAAGGTATATGTGGACTCCCTTTCCGTAGCTTAGGGAGTTATATTAGTTTTAGATGATTCGCATCATATCAATATTCGTATCCCAATCATCCCCCTATCTCGTATCAAAACATCCTTACTGTGATCAACTTGTTACGTCATCATGTATCCTGCTTACCGTAAGGCAGCCAAGCACTTATTAGCCCGATGAAACATTTCTGCGAGAAAGAAACCAAGTGAGGGGTGAACAGTGATAAGCCCCGCTAGAGATGCATAGTAACAGAGAAGAAGACTCGATTAAGCCACGAACTGGCAGCCCGTATCAGGGGCGGTGAGGTGAAACAATCAGAGATCCTTTGAGACTGGTGAGGGGAGCATCGTCCGATGTTATGAGCTACCGGTGCTTCCAGCATGTTCAGTCGGAAGCCATTGCCCTGTGTGGATCCCATGACCAGTCCAATGATCAAAGTCAAAAAAAGAAAGAAGGAAAGAAAGATGCAACGCCCTCGCTACTCGTAGGCAACATGCAGCCTCCTTTTCTCACCACTCTCAAGCGCTGCCCAGCCACTTCTCTCCCCCCAGAGCACAAGAACAGATGCCTTGGACCGAGTGCGACATTATGACCTGCACTTTGCGTCAAAAAAAACGGCCACCGAAAGTACTCGTACAGTACGTGCCACAAGAATGACGGAAGCCACGGTTTCGAAACCCATCTAACCCCGGTGTAGATCGGGTAAATTACGTGTGGGAAGTGGTGCTTGGGCGATATAAGCTTTTAGAAAAGCCAGGTACACTTGGCCCATGCGCTGAAAGATGCCGACATGAACCCACCTGACCCCAGGACTAGGTCATATTATGGCAGCCTGGCGTTCCCGGAGCGCAGGCGAAGAGAAACTACGACACATCAACGCAAGATACAGCACAGAAAGACGCCTAAAACACTGACCCCTGCGATTTTTACTCTGGAAGGCTCGCGGTGGAATGACCCAAACTCTGGAGCGTCCTTCTCCCCAGCACCGGTAATGCAGGAATACAAGTAGGAGGGAGTGGGGTCAGATCTCAGCTTCCTTGTGGAAGATTCGTTGTGATGAATTCCACGCTACCCTCATTCGCGGAGAAAGATTTTATTCCATTGCCCAGTTGTGGCTTCGTGCATAGGCTGCTGGTGGTGCATGTGGCTGTAAGGGGGAAAGGGGGAGGACCCAACCAGCGAGATTACTCGTAGACATCGGCAACTTGCCGTTACTCGAGTAGTCTACAGTATTTCCTGCACAGGGTGCCCCCCATGAAGACTGATCAAACCCAATCCAGGATACGGTAAGTCAAATAAAGAATAAATAATCGAAATCAAAGGGAATGGTGACTGCAGCGCACTGCGGCCACACAGTGGTACCGTACCTGTACAGCAAGGAACTCATATCGATGGGAGGGGGTGGGAGATATTTTCACGGGTTTGGGGATAAAGCACTGGGATTCCCCGACGCGCTGGAATTGAACAAAGTTTCGAGTGATACCAGGTGATTGGACAAGAGGGGTGTGACTGGGCGTGCTCAGGAATACTGAAGGGGTCCGGTATGAACCCAAGGAGGGAAGAGGTGGGAAAAAGATGCATGAAAGGCCTTTTTTGTGAGTTTGCAAGGGACGGCCGAATGACAGAGTATATTAGGGCGTGGGAATCGAGAATGGAGGCATCCTTTCGAACATTTTTCGATACTGTACCGTGCTCTTGCTGCGCAGCACCGGACACTGACCGTGTTGCTCGCTTTTTGAGACCATTGGAGGGAAGGAGGGGGCCACATCGCCTTACAGTATCGACCAATCTCTGCCCCCCTTTATTCAAAGGCCGGATGCGGTTCGAGAATTGCTGTTGGGGGGGGGCTGAGCGACAGCACCCTGTACGGTATTGTACTCGTACGCTTTCACCACCACCACCACAACTTTCAGCCGCTCTCTCTCTCGCTGCAACAGAAAAAGTTCATTTCTACGATAATCCACGAATTAACTTGTCGACATCATCACTATCATCACCCTAGACAAAATCACTCGGAAGGTTTCTGTGGACATGAGAGTGTGAGATCATTTGGATCGGGATACTGAACGGGCAGGGCAGGATGGAAGCAAAGAAACCTTCCCAGAGAGTTTTGCTTTTCGAGGGGGGGGAGTTCGTTGCAACTGGTGGTTTGCTCGCCCACCGGCCCCCCCAGTGACCTTAGCGAGAGCATCAGGCCGCATGGGGAGGAAGAAGAGAAGCAAGCCAAGGGAATGAAAGCGGCACGACAATTGGCCGGAATGCGAAACCCCGCACCAACCATTCACTGAGGTTTGATGTTGCTCCAAAGGGAGAGCGCTGCTTCCCTTTTCTGTCTTTTTTGTTGAATTTACTTACTTTTTTTCTTTTTTCATTCGAGTTCATTCCTTTTATTTTTCATTTTTTTTGCTTCTTTGAAGGTTGAGGAGGGGAAAGTACCAGGATCCCTGTTTTCCCTCTGACTCCTCGTATGGCGGTGATGATGATGGATTACGGTACCGTATGGGTGGTGCACTTGGGTAAAAAAGATGGTGGGCAGGAGAAGGTGATTGTGGTGGTGGTGGTCTCTTCGATTTATTTTTATTCCTCCCTCCCTGAATCAGGAATCAGCGCTCTTTCCCCAGCCCGTTCTAGCTCATCTTGACGATGGAAGGAAGGCGACAAGGAAGAAAGCGCCTGTCCTCCCTTCGAGCTCCTGATATTTTGGGTCCATACAAATTTTTTTTCCTTTTTTCATTTGTTTTCGTTCCCCCACACCACCTTCTTTTCCCTTTCTATTTTCCCCAAAAGAAGCATACATACAGGGTACAAATCGAGGCCACACAGGCCAGAGGGAAAGAGAAATTCTTGTCGCAGACACCGACAGGAGGAGGTGAGGGATCACTCTGGAAAGGACACCTACCTTTTCTCCTGTTACTTTGACCGCCGTTTTCTCTCTCTCCATCGCTTCCTCTGTTCTGTTGCCCGTCACTTTCCTTTCATTCAACCTCGTACACTTCCTATTATTCTATCATCCCCACTAACTCGGCTCCGGCAGAGCCATCTATACAGCCTACATACTTATCCTCCCTCTCGTTCGTCTCCAAAAAGACGCCGTCGGGAGAGCAAGTCAAAGGCCTTTGCCAGGATGCCGCCCCTGCACAGCTTCGATATCGATGTTCCTTCCCCCCTTCACTTTCTGGTGTTGGGGGGGAAGGGGGGGAAATTTGGACTTACTCACATCCGTACATACATAAAATAGCAGAGACGGGGAATTTTGAGAATTTATTCCTTTTTTTATTACAGCTAAGGCTTCCCAAAAGGGCTAGATGATTTCCAAATATTGATTTGGAGGTAAGTCTTCGTTCGCTCACCATTCAAACTCACTTTCCCACTGTTCGCCCAGCCAGCCGTGGTTCACTTTGCCCATCCGCCCTTTCCCCCTTCTGTCCACATTCGCTGCTTGTTGCTTCGCTCTGCTCGGTGCTGCTTCCTGTGCTCGTCCTCTCTCTCGCCCGTTGCTCTGGTGCTTCTGGCTGCTGCTTCTGCAACAACTGCGCTCTCACCTTCTTTCCCTCTCACTCTCACTCTCACTCTCACTCACTCTCACTCACTCCCTCCTCACACTCCTGTTCGCCCTCTTCACGAGTCGTACTCCTACCGCTGCTGCTCCCCTCCTTGCTCACTCGCCTCCCATTACCTTTCACCCTCACCCTACTTACTCCTCCCTCCTCCACTTCCTTCTTGCTTCACCACTACCACCACCACCACCACCACCACCACCCACATCTTCCCTCCCTCTCTTCCTCGTTCACCCATTCAACGACCTGCCATCCCGTCCACACCCTTCTCTCTCGTCTTTAAACAGCGTTTCTGTCCAACCTAACACGCCAGAGCAATCGACTCCCGCTAGGAATTAGAAAATAAATAGGAGAAGGCGATTCATCGTTCTTCATCGTTGCCATCATCTTCGAAAAAAATCGTCTCTTCCTCCGAATTTGGTGTCGGCGCTTGAACAAAGAGTAAATATTGCTGGACTCGAAAATCCATTTGCCACAATACATCTGCTTCTCATCTCTCCGCCGGATCCTTTGCTCATCGATTTTTCCCCTAACCCGTCATCGATTTTCCCGGGTCCGCGGTCGAAACAAAAAAAACACGCGTGTGCACCTTTGCCCCCGCTCCTCCTCATCGTCGACACGGACGGTAAACCAGAAAGAAAAAATTAGTAAAGGGGGCTTTTGGTCGGCTCGGAACGCCTGCCCTTTTCCCCTGCCCTTGAACCCGAAAATCTTTTTATAAGGTCAGCTCTATCCTCGCTCCCTATTCGTTTCGTTCGGCCCTCCACCCCTTTTTTACTCTTCTCCACAGGGAGGAAGAGGACTGCTCTAGGGAAAAGAAAAAAGAAAAATCCTTGCCCTCCGTCCGATATGGCAATGCTGACGGAGTCGGCAGTTTCCCCACAACCTTTCCTCCTTAAATTCGCCATCTCTCAATCCCTCCTCTCTGCCACCTTCTACGACATGAGTCTCAAACCAGATTGCTGCTGAAGACGACAAATCCCCTCGAAGAAGAAGCCGCAGAGAGGCTGTTTTTACGCAGGATAATGACCGAGAACCCTACTATTCCATCGACTCCTGGTCCTTCGCAGCCTCCCTCCCTTGCAAACTCGACAACTACCCCTGAAGACGTCGCAGACATCTCCGGTGTGATCGATTGCATCTGCGAAATATCTGATGATGATGGATTCACGATATGTTGCGACAAATGCGATACTTGGCAGCATCTTGTCTGCGTTGAACTCGACAAAGACAATGTACCTGCGACCTACTTCTGCCCCAAGTGCTTCCCGCGTTCTTTGGATGTTCAAAAGGCCAAAGATATTCAACGGCACCGGAGGGAAGAGGAGCAGGCCAAAAGGAGTCACAAGAAAAAGCGGCCGGCTGGAACGTCTCACAAAAAGAAGGAGCTTGCGAATGGCACAAATGGCGTCACGTCTGGAAAGGTTTCATCATCTACGGAGAAGACTGGTATACAAGGACCTGGCAAATCAGTCAGCCCGAAGGAGATGCAGCAACCCTCACGGAAGAGAGGCCATCGGGGCCCCGCCCAGCCAAATAATCACGCCGGACCTAACTCTTCTAATACCCACCATACTACCCACATCAATGCCACAAATGCAAATGGCACCCCTGAAACTCCGTCCGCCCGCAACGGCGAAACAGAAAGTGATACCGACCCTGAGAAACCGACAAGATATCTCAGAGAAGGATTCACTGACTTGGGTAACAGCCCGAACAAATATACCGGTGCCGATGTCCAGCGATTCCTCCACTCTCTGGTAATGCCCGTATCCAGCCCGGATGTGCCCACCCCCCTTGAACGACTCATACACCTTAATCGACAAGAGCTGGCTTCCTTCGGCTTACCAAAAGCATCCTCTCAGGTTCTCCCAGAAAATTCTAGGTCTAATCCCGAACATTCCAGACGGCGTCTTTTACTCGGAGCGGATTGTATCCAGGGTGATCTGATTACCATCTATAAAGGAGAGGTTGGTTTCCAAGAATCCTATAAAAAAGATCGCACAAATCAATATTCCTTTTGGAATCATCCAAGGCCGTACGTTCTGTTTCATCCGAATCTCCCTGTTTACGTGGATGCCCGACGGTACGGATCGGAAGCACGTTTTGTGAGGCGAAGCTGTCGTCCGAACCTAACACTCAAGACGGTCGTTGTTGATCATTCTGAGATATGTTTTGGTTTGTTTGCTAACCAGGCCTTGAAGCCCGGCACTGAACTCACTGTGAGCTGGGATTGGAGTGGAGCTTTAGAGTCTCGCCGATTTGCCAAGGAGGGATTTGACGTTCATCGACTAAGCAGCGATCATCTAAAAGAGTTGGCCGTATGGATACAACAGCTGACCCACAAGATGGGAGACTGCGCTTGCTTGGAGGGGAAAGACTGCCTTGTTAACCGAATCAGGAAGATGGCTGATAGCGAAACGACCACCGGCAAAACCCCTAATGGAAATGGAAATTCACGTAAGCAACGCAGGACCAATGCACCCACCGAATCGATGGTTGGTTCTAAACGGCCGACCCCTGACCGCCAGTCTGTTCCGCTAAAAAAGGAGGAAGACGAAGAAGGCCGATCCGTTTCACCGCCATTATCGCGAGGGAAGCCGAGAAGTCGTGATCTTACGCCAATCCTTCAAGATGTTGCTGTCGAGAAGGGTGAGATGACCGGACGTGAGGCTAGGAAATTCAAGGATGTCCTATCACGAATAGAAAAGCAGCAGCAAGAGGAACAACAACCCCAGACCGCGAAGCGGAGGAAGAGAAATAGCACGGTTTCGCTTACTCCTGGCACATCATCTTTGCATAATCTGGGTATCGATACGAAAGATTGGATAAAAGTGGCTGATTCAAGTAAGAGAAATATGCCCCCCAAACCAAGATACCCATGCTCACTACCTGCAACAGGATCTGGCCCAAATCACGGTCTTGTGGAATACTCTGTAACTGATGCCGGTGTCGGGAGGAGAGCGTCGGATTCTCCTGTCAGTTCGGATGAGAGGATAACCCGCCGAACAGCTTCTTATTCTCCAGTCGGTCAATTGGTCCAAGGATCCGATACGCTCAAGCACGCTATTAAGACTATCGTAAGGCCCCTACGCCCGCAGTATGAAAACAAGGCAATACAGACGGATCCTACCGAAGAAGAAGAAATTCCTTGGTGGTCACCGGCTGCCGTGAAGGCTCCTCCCCGACCGCCGCGATTACCACTTCGGAAGCGCTTGATGCAGAGTTTACTTCGAGATAGAGAAGAAGCCGCCGCAGCTGTATTAGAAGATACAAAAAAAAGAAAACTTGGCGCAGTTTCTCAGGATCCTGAAAATACATCCTCTCCTAAAGTTCCAAGACTTTCCAGCAGTGGGTCCACCCGGGACACAACAATCTCACCTTCTCCAGATGCAAAGGTATCTTTAGACATGCTTTTACCTCCGGCAACTTTGCCTGCTCCGTCTACCAACTCTCTGTCGAGTCAAGCCACAATTACACCTGATGTGCCCGTTACTATGGTTGATGTTGGCGCTAACAGATCGCCTTCATCACCTCGACCTCCCGGTCCTGCGTTGGCGGATCTTTTTTCTACTGATTCGGATAAGCTATCGCCAACTCAGTCTGTGTCTGCTCAAGGGAAGCAATATCCGGAAAAAGCACGGCAGAATTTGCCGCAGGAGAAGCCTCGGGTGAATGGATATAGAAACTCCAGTTTACAGGTGCAGCTACCCCCTGGCTCAAGAGCTATCAATGGACCATCGACACCCACCCCGCAAAGTTCGTTACCTCAAGCTCCCCATTCTGCCTCAATCCAGCCGCCTTTGATGGTATTCCCCAACTATGTCAATCAGTCAGTATCTGCCCTAAATAGCAGCATGGTCAACCCTAGCCCAACAAGGACGAAAAAGATGAGTTTGGAAGACTACGGTAAAAGAAAACACAGGGCAGATCCCATTGAGAAGAGTGACGACAAATTCAGTGTAAAAGCTACGAACGAGGGCCCTGTGACTTCGACAAATTTGTCCAAACCACCTGTGGTGTCGTTAATGGAGGAACCCACAAGCATTGCTGATCCTATATCGGGTACGCTGTCAATTGCAACAGCACTGCCGCCTCCGGCAATCAACTCGTCAAGGCTTGCTGTGGAACCAGTTGGGGTTTCTCCTGCACCGAAGGACCAGAGAACGACTTCGTTGAGTAGCAGTGTACGTTAGTCTCATTTACTCTTTTCTTATGTCACGGGTTGTCACTTCATGTATGAATCCTTTAGTATCCATATTTCATTATTAGGTTCTTGGGGGGCTATCTTTTTTCATCAGTTTTTTTCAACTCTTCTCTTCTCCACTTTTTTTCATGGTTACGGATAACTTTTTCCTTGACATTTTTGTGTGGCTGTCGCCTCCTTTCTTTTCACTGGGAAAAACAAAACTTATTTCGTCATGTGTTTTTAAAGCCTGGGCTGGGAGAATCGGAGTTCAAATTTTCATTTTTTTGTGCTTTGAAGGAGGGATTAAAGAAGTGTTCTTTTTTTCCTCTTTATTATATATACATGTATTTTGCCCGGCTGGGTTGTGGAAAAATGTGGGCTGAGCGGAACGGGAAAAAATCTACTATTTCCAACCCGAGAGCCAGAACGGCAATGAACAAAAAAACACCAAAATCTTTTATGCTCGCTTGGTATTCCTGCTTTGTTTCCCCCTGTTTGTTTTTTATACTGTCGACTCTGTATATTACCTTCTACCTCCTTGTATAATTCCGCTCTGTACTTAGATATTCACCCACCTCCCCGACCGACCGGCGTATTCCTCCTTCTCTTTGACTTGTATTGGTTTCTGGTGACTCGACACGACTTGGCAAGGGCGAAAGTCTACCGCAAAGAAAAGGAGGAAAGAAGAAGAAAAGAAATAAAAAAGCGAGCCAAGAGGAAGGAAGGAAGGGGGAAAAGGGGGGGGGGAAGGAATGGAGGACAAACCCTGGGATATTTAAATAGCTCGAAGCCTTGCAAAGTTATTGGCATCGGTATCATACGGTACCATACCGGTTACTCCCTTGAACAACCCAACCGATTTCCAAAACCACAGTACGGTACAGTACCGGTACTCGAGTACCGTACAGTCAGTCAGTAAATAGAAACCATCCGGATAATTCATGCTACCGCCAAGAAACACTTGAGAATTCCTGCGTGTAATAATGTATGATTTTTTTCCTTTTCTCAGTGGGAAAACTCCTCGACAGCCCACTGTGAAACTGGTAATTTTTACTATTGTTATTATTATTATTATTATTTACGAGGGTTTTCGCCATAAGCTATGTAATGTAACCCTCGGATGAATATATCTATCATATCTACCATAGTCTACAATATGGTTTTTTTGTTTTGTTTTGTTTGTTGAACGGCTGTGTTGCGGGAAGGAAGGGAAGGAACAAGGGGATGATGCAGTAGAAGTACTTGTAATTTACTACTCGTAGTAGGGTGAATTGTTGATAATACCGTACCGTACGTGTCTTTTTTTTCTTTTCTTTTTCTTTTTCCCCAAGGGGAAAGGAAAAAAGTTTAAATTCTAACTTTACTCGAGTACAAGTTTATGTATCATACCGTAAATTAATTTATTATACAATACTCGATTATTTGGGTTTGCTTGACTTGGCTTGGTTGGGGTTGGCTGCTGCAATTAGTTTTAGTTATATTTTTACCCCGCAGTGGGATGGGATGGGATTGTGCTTGCTCGTCGGACTATCTGCGCATGTTTTTTTTGCTCCGAGTTGTGGCTTCTGCCCATCGCTTACCGTGGTTTTTTTTAATTTTTATAGCTTTTAAAAGAGCACTTTTATCTATCACTTAAACTATAAAACAGCTTGTCCCTTGTTCAACTCCCCATCTCACTGGCGGGCTGCCTGCGACATTTCTCAGTCTTCTGGCCGCAACCCGTAGATATTAGTGTCACGTGAACCTGACGAGCAATGGCGGCGGGGTCCCGCAAGAAACTAGCTTCTTCAAATCACATGACGAGCACATCTACTCGAGTATCGGCCGCACTTGGATCGGAAGAAAGGGCTCATCATTAATTTTCGTTTTTCCACCATCATTCGCTCTACCCTATTCTAGACAAGAAAAAACAAAAGGGAGGAAAGCAAGAAACTTAAAAAGGTAGTGAATAGAAGAAAATGGAGGCAGTTTCTGGTGTGGTCGGCAGGAGATGGAAGAAAAAGGAGGAGAAAATGAGAGATAAAATAGAGAGAAAGGTAAAAACAATAAGCCCCCACCAGGAAAGTGAAATTGAGAAGGAAAGAAAGCTGGTAGAAAAAAATAGTTTTTTTTCACGACTGGACTGATTTTACAAATGATGGTTGTTGTAAAGTAAGTGACAAATCTGGTCGGTGAGGGGTAGCTTTTTTTATCTAGAATACTGTGACACTCCGTCATTCGCTAAGGATGTAGGTGGTGGGAGGAGGGGAGTTTTATTCGCTGAATGAGAAACGAGAGCCTTCGATGCCTTCAATTCCTGTGATAGCAGTTCTGGGTGTGACCTTTTGGAAAATGGGGGGTTAATATCGGATATTGAGCGGCAATTGTGTCAAAGTATTAAAGAGGAAGCACTCGACTTACGTTCTTGCGCCTGTACCAGTTGGTGAAATCCTGAAGGGAGTACCGGATTTTCTTGAAATCTCTTGTGGAGACAGCACTGGGTTGGAGGGTTCATCATTAGCCTCGGTAAAATCAGGGTGACATCAGTGAGGACGTTTCTTACCCCTCAAGCGTGGTTAAGAACTTCTGGGCTTCAGTAGGAGAGATGCTTCCAGCCGGCAGCAACTCTAGAGTTTGCTTCATCCATTGAAGCCAAGGTTCAGGGCAAAGCTCGACCAGAGCCAATAAGACTCCCGAGGAATCCGGAACACAGTCTCGCGGGAAGGAGTACATCAACCCGCTCAAGATTTTCTGAGTTATGAGCTCTCCTTTGCTCAGAGCCATGGCTTTCACAGCTTCCTGAACTTCCTTCGGATTATCTGGATAAGCACTGGTTGGTGGGGAAGAGCGGCCATAGGCCAGCACGTCACGAAGGAACTGTAAAACGGCCACAAGGGGGTCGACTTGCTCTAGGCTCAATGAGTGGAGAGAAGCCTCAAATATAGGTTGTAGCAAATTGGAGAGTATTAGCTTATAGGGGTGGAACATGACACCATCAACCAAAAGGCGGAAGAAGTCCTCAATAACTAGCTCCCGTCAGCAGGTTAGATTTTGAGGGGAGAGATTATAATCAAAATAGGAGGGAGCAAACCATCAGGGATTTCAGTAGCTGCCTTCGTGTTCAGTAGTCGGAACATATTCAGACATTGTTGCTCTAGAAACTGGTAGACTGAGGCCCTAGTTGCTTCATCAACAAGCTCTTCATCTGCGAATTCTCTGATAACTGCACCGGTAACCCATAAAAAGCAACCTTGATGAGACTTCTGGAAACAGGTAACCAATTTCTCCGCCAATTGAGGCAAAAGTGGCAACATATCGGTCCTATAGCTTACGAGCATCGTCCTATAACATCTTGAGACCCTCTCACAGACTGGCGAGAATTCGACGAAATTGTCGAGAATCGTTCCAAGGACCGGGATAAGCCCCGACCAAAAGCGAATCATAGGATTCAAAGTTCCCGGGGGAACGTGCGGGTGAACAACTTGAACGAAGATTGTCAAGAGTTGGATATAATCTATTTGGATAGGGTCACTCTTAGTTGCCATAGTCGTGAAAGAGAACAAATTGGGTCCCTGATAGGGCGTACCAGCCAGTTCACACTTAGCTTTGTCGTCATTGGCATTATTTGCCTTCTCCATGAGTCTTTTTGCAATGGGCTCACAAAACAGCCTTAGGGCGTCATATATCTTGTCGAGTGGCTGGGCCGCGACAACATGGGCAACTCCGTCTGTAACTTCGTACAGACTGGCAATAGGAAGATCACCAGCAACCTGTTCGTAGAAGTTGTGCAGTTGGCCCACATGATCAACAAGAAGTTTTCCACAGTCTTGGCAGAAGAACTTCAGAGCCATAGCAGCGGCGCGTGCAACATCCTTAGAGTTATGTTCGAAACCTCTGGTGATGTAATTAAGTTGAGGCTCCAGATAGGTGGGATGTTTTGATGTCCATTCCGTGTATCTTCCCAAAACTAATGTTGCTGCGAATCGGACCTTATCGTGTTCCGGTAACTGAACCAAGGATGTCATTATCTGGGGCAACACTTGCTCCTCATCCGCAGGAATCATCCTTCCCATTGCCCTCAAACTGAAGAGGGGCGCTTCCAAGCTCTGCCAGTTCTCAACTTGGCCACTGACAGGCTTCTGGGAGCTAGTGGCGTAACGCTGCATCCAAGCCTGAATCTCAGTGTAAGCCTTTCCTAAACATGCTGCGGAGCCGATAACTTCGCAGCAATCCTTCAGCACATCCCCCATGGAGTGCCTAAACTCCCTAAACTTCTCCTCTGCTTCTCTATCTCCATCGAACGGGTCCGCTTCACTTCCTTTAGGGTAATGAAGATGCCGAATCATGATATCAACCAATTGGGAATAGATATCGGCTATCTTCACCCTTGCCTCGATGTACTTCTCTAGAACCAGGTAGTTTTTGAGCTCGTACCAGAAATTAAAGGTTAGTGAAATAACATCGCGTTCAGCATCCAGAGCGGCACATTCAGCAATTGCTGACACTAATTCACGAAAGTCCGTCGGCATGCGTGCAATTAGAACTACCCAAGCCTCTCCAGCCTCTGCAAATATTCGAGTGTAGCCCCTGAATGTCTCCAAATCCGCCTCAGCGGCTTTACGAATGTTTGGTCGCAAATTCATAACCCTTGGGTATAAGATCCGAATGGCTTCCTGTGATACATCAACCTCCCGTGTCTCACGAAAGATATTGCAAAGGCACTCAACAGCAGGATCGAGAGCTGCATCTGAGGAGAGTCCGGAGATGATAACATCAATGAGTGGGGTTCCGATAACATCAAGAACCGGAATCTCGCGAAGCCAGGAGTTTACGCACGATATCAGGGCAGGATTGGGTGGAGATCCGGCTGAACCATGGCAGTAGGGGGTAGAATTAGTAGATTGGAAGAGGTGGTAAAGGAGTGAAAATGCAAGGGAAATTGAAATCACCTGTTGATTGTGCATATTGAACAAGAAGCTTGAGCACTTCTGCGGCGTTGTCCGTGAGCAGCTCCCGAGATCTTGTCTCCAGCTCCTCCTCCTATTTTTCTTCGTCAATTCCTCATCTTCGAATGCGGATGGGAAAAAATTGACACCCCAAATTACATACCGTCAAGCTAACCTTCCTCCCTTCAGTAACCTCCTCGGGAAGGATTTTCAAAAATTCTAGCAAACACACACTACTCTCCACATCGTTTCCTAGTGTGCTAACTACTAGACCAATGACGTCCTGCCACTCCAACAACTGTAAGGCTAGACTGGCTAGACAGACGCACAATTGTGTTCGTATCGGGCGTGAGCCGTTCCGGTAGCTAACAAGTAGGCTCAACAGGGAATTCCTTAAATCTACCAGAGCATCCCGTGGTAGTTGGTGGATATCGTAGGTGATCTAGGGAAGAGAGGAGAGCAAATAATTAGCGCGGTCAATCCCGGTCATTAAGGTCCCTTCGAGCCAACAAACCTTTCCTTTCAATGTTGTCGCAGCAAAAATTTGTGCCTCAACACCAGCGTTCTCAGACTGTAAAATAGCGTGCACAACAGTCCATGCCTCGGGCTAATATTATAAAATCATTCCAGTCAGCGCCTTCCTTCCTTCCCTCCGTCCATCTTGCTCATCCGGTTGCAGGGTTACCCCGCATCACCCCTCTCAGATGACCCCGCCATCATCTTAAGAAATGAGCCTCACTCGGAGGAGAAACGGCCACAGAGCTCCCGCTATCCCATCTCTTTCCCCCCGACTTTAAAAAGCAAGAATTTCCAAATTATAACCAACCGATTTTTGAAAGTGTTCCAGGAACTGTGTAGCTTGGTACTTTTGCTCCCGGTCAACGTTGCCCTGCATAGTCGCCAAAGCCGCGAGCACGGGCGCAAACTGATCAGAGGGCCCATTTGGCGAAGCCATCGTGTGGAATTTAGTGAGAGAAAATGCTGTGTATGTGTAGAGATTTGATTAACGAAAGGTTGTGCGGTGCTCAAGATTATTAGGACTATCAGTAGGAACGGTGTTGGTGGCAGTGGTTGGTGGGGGTTAAGTATGGAAGAATCGAGATCTTTTTGGAGTGAGCTTGATGTTATTTTATTTTTTCAAGGTGGTTGCCATACGAAAGGCACACAGCGTCGCTTGCCTTAAATGACAATGCTCTTGTGTCCACTTTTTCGTTCTTGGCATGTCTGCCTCAGCCACAGGCGACTCATCACTACCGTGATTGGGGTTATGAATGCACACAAATTGCTCTCTTGATCATGAGTTGAAGCATTAAGTCCTTGTGACAACCTAGTATAATCTGAAACCCTTACGCTATGATATCATTTATCTTCGCAGAAGTCTCCCGTCCCCAGAAATGATTAAATCCATAGGCCAGTCACTGACATCCACTGGCACAGTTCCGTCTTCAAATAATTGCTCTTTCAACGCAAGAGCAACTACAATAAGTCAGCATCCGAAGCGTTGCAGCCGGCATGTGATGTGGGTATAAAAGAACCTAGTATTGGCATCCTTCCTTTCCCTCTAACCCCGTCCCCGTTCAATACCTGTTCGTACCTAGCTAGGAAGTAGTCATAGTATCCTTTACCATGCCCTAGCCTTTTGAAGCCCTCATCGAACGCAACACCAGGCATAACTATTAGATCCAGCCCCGAGTCCTCGCCCTCCAAGCAATTGCGCCTTGCAGATATTGAATCACCCGGAATCGTAGGTATCCCCCAATTGTCCGGTTTGAGGGATTGGTAGTCGACGAGAGAATGAAGTGAAAACATATCCATCAAATTTGGGGGGGGAGAAGCTGAAGCAGGACCAGGTGAAGTCGGTCGAGTCGGGGGCTGACGATGTATATACGGTACATATAGTTGTTTACCTGTGATGAATCAACTCAAAATCCCAAGGTAGCTGCGAATGGACCGTGGTATGATTACGTACCGCTTTCCAGACAATCTCCCACGATCCGAGAGGTGTCTATCTCCTTGGCGGGCATAGAGAGAAAGACGCTCACCCGGCGTGAGGACTGGTACTCAGGGAGAGACAGAAGCGTCTCAATACACATTTGAGCTTTATGGCAGCCATTAGAGCTCAAGCTATCCTCTTAATTTTTATAACGGGTATCATAATATGCACAAATAACTGAGGAGATACGAACGGGGTTGGATGGTGGAAGGCCTTACATTGAACAGCAAGGCTGTTAGCGGAAATAGTGGTCAAGGTCTTCCTCACGGCTGTCCTCAAGTTCCTCTTCGCCAGTGTAAGGGCAGACCCTGATGCCATATTATCGCAGTAGTAGCGTAGCCTCGGAGGGAGATTTGTATTCGTATAGTACCGTGCTCTGTAAGAACAAAGTGGGATTAGGGAGCCCTCTACGGATATGGTATGGAAATTTGGGAAATCTTGTCCCAGGACTATCCATATCAGCACTGGTACCCGGATTCTGCGAAACCGGTGCCCTGGGAACTTTGGATCTACAAGTGATGGCGTAGCCCTCTGCTGTGAGATGACTATGAGGAGAACAGCAAACGTACCTCGATTGAATACGGATGATTTCGGGGCCTCCAGAGGTAGTCTATCGAAATGATTATCCCCTTCTTAGGTTATCCGAGCTGGGCTACGGAGGTTTTGGTAGGAAATCTGCCTGTCTCTGCGAGTTCGCTGATGTGTCGCATGAAGCAGACTGCCGTGATGCACGGAAGAAAAGAAACCTGGAGCAAGCCTTTTATGCACGGATAAATACAGCCTCAACGCAGGGCTCCAAGAGTGACAGATTCTTATGAGGAGCATCAGATCACATCAAGAAACCACTGACGATTACCGAGATTATTCAATGATGAGCTTTTGTAGCACAGGTTTCCATATACTTGCAACCTAATTTCCATTCTTCCTAAATAGATATACTTGACTTAATGGTAAAGTGCAATGTCCGGAAGGGCCTGAATACCAGTAAGTTAACGAAAAAGCAAGCAGAGGTGTTTTGCCAAGTTAAACATGGTTTCACAGACAAACAGAAACGTGCTGCCCCTGAGATGGCCTAAGCGTCCACAAGATTAGATAGAAGGCAATCCCTAACCACCAATTTGGGATGTCTCCAAAATATCCACCATCTCCCGTCTTCACCCTCTCCGAGATCGGCTTGCCCTCCAACAATCAAGGCAAGCATCTAAAGCTCCCTACAACTGTACCGGCACTCAAATTAAACGCGCAGCACGCATAAACCATGCTTTCTTCCATCCCGGTGACTCCACTGGCCGTGGCCCTTCTCGCGCTTCCCTTCGTATCCGCCCAGAATAATGTGACGTCGCTCACGGGTACCTGGTCATCCAAATCAAACGCAGTCTTCACTGGGCCCGTAAGTAATCGCCTTTCGTTATTATTATTATTATCATGTTATGCTTCATGCTGCCCAACAAGAGGCATCCACATCGAGCGATGCTGATCAAGGGGTAACAGAACTTTTATGATCCTGTAAACGAGAAATTTTTTGAGCCTGCCCTCACGGGTACATCCTATTCCTTTACGGACGATGGATTTTATGAAGAAGCGGTTTACGTTGCCGTTGCCAATCGTGGGTCCCCCCCCCAAGATGCCAAAAAAAAACAAAAAAAACCACCTCTTGTTTAGCCTGTTTTGCCTGTTCTCCCCTCATACGCTAACAAGTCTTGGTTGCCCAGCTACGAACCCTTCATGCACAAAAGGAGTATTACAGTGGCAGCACGGAAGGTATATAATTGCGGAGAATGGCTCGATAGTGTTACATCCCATCATGGCAGATGGCAGGCAGTTGAGTTCAGATCCGTGCAAGCATTCAACAGCGATTTACACAAGATTCAATACGACGGAAGTCTTCAAGGTATGCATAGCCCACCTCTTGCTGTTTCGGATCGAAACTCCTAACAATAGTGGTCTTCTAGAGATGGGAGATTGTTGTTGACGAATACCGCGGAATGCACCGACTTAATCTCTACAAATTTGATGGGGCCCCGATGAATCCGATGTATGGCCGGCCTCCTTTGCCCTGAAGTCCTTGATCTTCGACATCTAATTAGCCCCAATATAGGTATCTCGCATACAACCCCCCGCAAATGCTCCCCACACAGACCCTCAATCCCACAGCTCGCGCTCCAAAGGCTACTAGGGCTTCAAAACTGAAGGTTAAGCGTGCCCTGCCGAGTAATCTCAAGAAAGCCGAAAAAATCAATGCAGACAAGTGGTGGTGGATCGGATTGGGTATGACTAGTGTTGGGTTTTTGGGATTCTTCTTGAAGTAGGAGGTCTGTTTCTTTGTCTTTTGTTCATAATAGAGGCTGGGCCTGGGTACATGAAAATAGCGAGTATGGAGGGACAACGGGAACATAAACACGAGGTCACCAGGATACAGAGGTCTTTGGTTGCGTGTAGTGCAGTCGTTCCCAGCGTCGCCCCCCCTCCCCCTCCCTTCTTTTCTACTTTCTCACTTATTATGCTTGTTTTGTTCTTTCCTTAGTTTATACCACTGTTACTCACTCACCGTTGGGCATCAATGTTTTCATTTCTCCTTATTGTAATACCATAACAAAGCTACTTTACTTGTCACAGCCCTCACTGGATCTTGGATTAGGTAGAGCAACTATCGCTTTAGGGAAGCGTGATTTTTCTTTTGCAAAGCAATCACAGAATTCATATTCCACAATAATCATGACACTGCCACAGCATCCCTTGTCGAAACTAGCATCCCTTCAAGCCTTAAGCAGAGGCACCATCGTACTTGACTAATTTCAACTTGTCCAAGTCGATACCGCTGAGGGATCGGACCTTACCATTCGGATTCAGTGGTCAGCCATGTTCGGGAGGGAAGGTTTCTAGGACATACGTTGATTCCATACTGTGTCTTGTCCTTGTCATGCCCGAACACGATGGACCCGCAGTTCTTGCAGAAGTGGTAGTGGATGACCTTCTTGTTGAAGGTGTAAGGGTTAAGGTGTTCTTCACCCTCGACCGTGACTTTGTTGCTCGGAGCGAAGAGAAAGAGGAGACCGCGGTCCACGCAAAGAGAGCAGTTGCAGTTAATGATGTCTTGCTCTTCGATAGGAGTGGACAGAGTCACGCTGAACTTGACGCTCTTGCAATGGCAAGATCCTTCGTAAGTCTTCTCAGTGGAGGTCATGATTTTGTTGATTTGTGAGGATGATTAACGTTTCTCTTTGTGTAAGGAGATGGTGTTTTCCGCCTCTGGAGCTTCTTATCGATTTTACGAAGCAAGCGGGTGTACCAGGGCCTTTATATACTATTCTCCAAAAGCCACCTTACTAGGTCTTATGGTTGGTTGCTGATATGCCTGTATACTTTGCTGATTCCTTTTTAATTTCTTGTTCCTAGTTCTACCGTATATGATCTATGACTTATGTTATCGGAGAGTGCGGGGTCGACCAGGAGACGCGTTGTAGAACCCTGGAAGTGAGGCACACTACTAATCTTAAAGAGATGCACTCGTTACAGATGTATCCGGATTGGAGGACGGAAACCGCCCCTTCAAAGTGGTATTCCGCATTGTTCTCACTGGGACAAGGTAAGATAAATTACATACATGAATTACGCGGGGCTGGATATATGATGGTGGTTGTTTCCCCGTCAAAAAAGGTCAGCATCCCCTCCAATTGCAGTGTTCCCTTCCTGACATGCCGGTACTGCCTTTGATGATAATCCGTGGGCCGGCAACAGAAGCCATCTAATGCAACTCGAGTAGTGAGTGGTTCACCAAATTCAAGGCGCGGAATAAGTGGGAGGGTGAAAGAGAGGCTGGAGCTATGGTAAAGAAAAGGCCACAATTCGGAATCTGAGCCAATGGTCTAAGCTTCACCTTCTGCAGCAGAATCCGATGTGGTTACTATCGTGACTGATCCCATCCAGGAGGCAGTACGGTTACGCTTGCAGTTAGGACTATGTTGCGCGGGGAGGAACTCGACACACATACCGGTGGTAGCATTTAATCATTTTTATTAGCAGCGAGCGGCCCGTGCGTGTATTGTTGAAGGAGAACCACAACTATTTCCATGTTTTTCCCTCTGAATTGAGGGCCGGCCCAGCTAAGTTGGCAACTGACTAAGGAAGTATCAACGTGGATGGTTACATCCTGGTTGGGTCTGCAACAACGACGAACCCCGCCTCTCCTTCCTCTGCCTCTTTTCCATCCAATACCCCCCCGTCCCTCATTTCTTCCCACCCTCCACAACGACAACGACAACAACAACAACAACAGCTGCTGCTGCCTCTCTGTATCAACTAAAAAGACCATCTTTGGAACATTTTCTTCCCCTTCTAAATCTTGAATCATGGGTGACTTTGATGAAGAATACGACGTTGTCATCGTCGGCACTGGTGAGTTTGTGGCTGCCCTTGTCTGTCGCCTCGAAGCTAATTCATTGTGCCTACTCGATAGGTTTGACTGAATGTATTCTTTCTGGGTATGATAATTCATCGGCGAGCTTTACAGCCATCTGCCTTCCTTTCTCCTAATTACTAACTTTCCCTTCCAGTGTTTTCGGAGCCGAGGGAAAAAAGGTTCTCAACATTGACCAGAACTCTTACTATGGAAGGCAAGTGGTTCATCACTAGGGTTCGGAATTTTCAGTTGGTTGCTAACTTTCTTTACAGTGAGAGTGCTAGCTTGAACGTCATGGAGGTGATTACACGATTGTTGAACTGAGACGGCCGAGTTGTAGTATACTAACCTATTGCATGCAGATGTGGAAGAAGTTTAGGTGGTCCGATGAGCAGCGAAGAGTGGAGGCCGAGAGAACAAAGGCTGAAGAGGAGGGAAAGCAAATTGATGCCAGCGCTACTCCCACCGGCCCAGAACCTCCTACCGCTTTCGGAAAGAAGCCAAGTGAATGGAACCAGTGGCACATCTCCCTGGTACCAAAGTTCTTGATGGCTGACGGCGAATTAACCAACGTTCTCCACAAGACTGGTGTTACTAAGTACATTGACCTTCTTCAGGTTGGTGGGAGCTACGTCGTAAAGAGCGGCGTGCCTTACAGGGTTCCTTCTACTAGAATGGAGGCTATGACGTCGTCTTTGGTATCTAGCTTCCAGAAGTTCTATATGCAAAATTTCTTGCAGTTCATTGCAAACTACAAGGAGGATGACAAGTCAACTCACAAGAAAGGTGTGTTTTATCTCTTGCCCCAAGACTATAGCGAGCTGCTCTCTAATACGAATGGGCTTAGGCCTTAATCTTGACCAAAACAGCATGAGAGAGGCATACAAGATCTTTGGTCTTGACGCTTGGACCTCGGAGTTCATTGGTCACGCCATGGCTTTATACGTCGATGATTCTTATCTCGACAGACCGGCTCGGGAGCCCATCGAGCGTATTATCCTCTACGTCAGATCCATGGCTCGCTTTGGGAAATCACCTTACATCTTCCCTCTTCACGGATTGGGCGAGCTTCCGGAGAGATTCTCTTTCTTGTCTGCTGTCTATGGTGGAACGTATGCTCTGAACACTCCTCTGCAGGAGATCCTGTTCGATGATTCTGGCGTCGTTTGTGGAGTCAAGTTCCCCCACCCCAACACCAAGGAGGTAGTCACTGTCAAGACCAAGAAAGTCATCGCCGATCCCAGCTACTTCCTTGGGCAGGACAAAAGAATTCGTCAAGTTGGAAAGTTGATTCGTGCCATCTGCGTCCTCACTCACCCTATTGAGGGCACCGAGAATGCCGACTCAGCACAAATCATTATCCCTGCCAGTCAAACCGGAAGGAAGAATGATATCTACATTTCATTGGTTTCCTCAGCATTCAATGTCTGCCCCAAGGGATTCTACCTTGCCAGTGTCTCAACCGTTCTCGAGAACCCAGATTCCGGGAATCCTCATGCAGAACTTGAGCCTGGGTTTGACCGTCTGGGACTGGGCTCTGGCCGCCTGGGCAAGGATGAGGAGAAGTAAGTTTTTTTTCCTTCTTTTCAGAATTTTGCCTTTCGCCCCATTCAATCTGGGTACTAACGTTTTGTAGGTTCATCCAAGTTGTTGATCTCTTTGAGCCCGTTGAGGACGGTACCAAAGACCACGTGTACATCTCCAAGAGCTACGATGCTTCTACACATTTCGAGACCTGCACCGACGATGTCAAGGATATCTACAAACGTGTTGAGGGCAAGGACCTCGTTATTGAACAGAGGAAGGATGAACAGCGGGCGGATGAGTCTTAAAAATTCTTGTGAATGTTTTATGGAGTACATGAGCTTTTGCATCTTATTCCCTTGCACGCCCTTTTTTCATGTTACCCAGTAGGTTAGTGCCGCATGACATTTCACACCATGATACGTCTTTCTTGAATCCATACAATATAATATAAGCCTTTTAAATTACGAGATTGAGTGGTGTGTGAGTACTGTAAGGGTGGATTGGGGGTTGGGGCTCATGAGCTGTCACTCGGTTGGATATTGGAGTTTCTGTTGGAGGTTGAGTGGTGTGTGAGTACTGTAAGGGTGGATTGGGGGTTGGGGCACGATAGAGGCCGAAGTTGAGGTACAAAGTAATGGGACTGATCAATGAAAGAAGAAGAAGAATAGTTGCTGTCTTGCTTGATTGTCTATCGGCGCCTAAGGCAGCCGTATTTATAGTAGTGCGCAACATGAATGTACATCAATATGACTCTGGTCGCTTCCCAGATTCTGACTTCCGAAGTGGCCAAGTAGTTGGCCCAACACTTTCGCATCTGCTATCACACGGAGATGATATTTCCGACAGTTTCTTTGGGGTTAGAGTGAGAAGGAGAATAAGCAGAGTAGCGGTGTTGAAGTTTTGGCGTAGTGTGATCAATTAATCACAAAATTCATTCCATAACTCCGTAAATATGATGTAGAGGCTATAGTCCCATGTACGAAACAGCCCATAAACAAGATAGAAGAGCCGCTCCCCCGAATGTAATATTACATCAACTCCTCTTCTTCGTAGTCCCAAACCCACCTGCAAACCCCATCATCCTAGCCATAGCAACCGCATCCGGATCCTCCTCCACCTCCCCACCCCCTTCCGTCCTATCACCATCCCCACTCCCAACACCTGCCTCCTTTCCTAGCTTCCTCTCCCTCTCCTTCCTCTCCCGCCTCGCAACCTTCCTCTTCTCCCTTCTCTGTACCCTCTCTTCTTCCTCTGCACGCGCCCTCTCTGCCAGCCTCCGCGCTAAATCCACCTCCTCCCCGCCCACACCCTCCTCCTCCCTCCTCCTCTTCAGCCACGCCAGCCTCTCAACAACCATCTCAAGTGTAGCAACGACGACCTCATCCCTCTCGCCAACAGCATGCAAATGCTGCTTGGAATTAAGGTGATCCACCCACTGGAGCGAGTCCTTAAACGTGAGATCGCAAGCCTCACAGTAAAATCCGGCCCCCTTCCCCCTCTTGCCCACGCCAGCGCCCGCCGGTACTAGCGTCGTCTTGTTCAGGTTCTCTTCGAGATTTAGCCGCGAGGCACGCGCTGAGGTGCTGCTAGCGTCGGGGGGCGTGGGCGGTCGGTAGAATTTCTTGCCCGCGAGTTTGGCCTCGTGGTGGAGTTTTGAGGCGGCGCGGTCTTGGGATTCGCGCTCTTGCGCTTTTGCGGTCCATTCTTCGCGGTTCCAAGTTCGGCGGAAGTTCTAGTTAGGTTAGGTTAGAATTGTAGGGAGGAAAGGGGGAGGGGGGAGGGAGGGAGAGGTACGGTGTCGCCGCCGGTCTCGGTGCCGTAGGCATTTTTTTTGTCGTCTGGCATGGTGGCGGTGGTGGGTGGATGTGGATGTGGATGTGGGAGCGGTGATGAATGGGCGGAGGTTTGAGGCTTAAAAAGTTGGTTTTGGTTGTTGGGGTCTTATCATAATTTAGCTATGATACCGTATCATATTATCATATATCATACTAGTAGATTACAAGTCCCCTACGCTAAGGTAGGCTACCAGGGGGTCCTCTTTAGTTGCCCTTTTTGCATCACAAGTGGTCATTCCCGCAACCGCACGACGACGCCTTTCTCACTTCAATTGATTATATATCATCTTAGGATATCAGGCGCTGGTGCAGGCTTCACGATACCCAAATCTCAGCCAAATCAGACATGTCTTACCTTATTGATAGGCCCGAGGGAGTTATAATTTTCAATTCAAGTACCCTTTTCGCTGTGGTGCTCGTAATATAATACAAATTCCCCCAACACTTCTTGCCCCTTACTTGCGCAAGATCTGGTTCGCAGCCGGTTGGTTAGTCTACAGCTTACGAGAGGAGCATGAAGTGAATAGCCCCAGTTCCTGGCTAGCTAGCTACAGGTATATAATACATCTTGGGAATGAATAGTTGGCATTGATGTTTCTTGTATGATAAGTTAGCGCTGGTGATCCAGGTCAAATTTCACCCACAACTCATTTCTGAGAGCCGTTTTTCACCACACCGACGATGAATCTTGCCTGGGAACTATGATACCATAGCTGCTGTGCCGTACCGTCATATGCATAACTTACAGCGGCAGTGTTGGTCCACTCTGTGGGCATCTCATCACCACCAGAGGGTGCTGACTGAGCTACGGTACGACACACAGGTAGTCACTGCCGGAATTTAGAGGATCTTTCCGACTGCGGGAAATAGGCTGGTTGATTGGGTCCCGAGCAGGATATGCACTATACCATACCGGTGGGGTAGCGAACGCATCAAGGGGTTTTTTTTAAAAAAAACTCGAGTCAAGTCTGATGTGTATATACCTCCCCCGAGGGAGCGCGGTAGTGCCCACTGCCCTGCTACTCTGCCGTGCTCGACACCCTATCAAGCATTATAATTATGATACTTGGGAGAGGAGTCATCAGAAAACTACTTCTGCTGATCCCATGCAATTCTCTATAGAGACAAGGGTTATGTTTTCCGCTTTTTAATGAGTATTATACTGGCGATACTGGTACTGTACTGTGTTCCTACAGTACTACACGCGAAACCTCGCCCACAACGTCATGATATGACAATACCACACAATCCACATAATTTCAATCCAATCGCCAAAGACTCCCATGGTAGGGATAAAGACCTACTGCGAGTACAAACAAATGGGAGAAAACCCCCCTCCCTATGGTACAAACAGACTAATACATGAACTAAGCCAAAAGTAGCTGAGTAAACTATACAAAATCGTATAGTACGAGGATTTGATAGTAACAGAGATATGTTATAAGAAACGAAAGAAAATTCTAAGTTATAATATGACCTCATGATCATTATCATCGCCACTGCGACCGTCAAAGGGGAAAAGGGGAGAAATACATGTGAACAATGACATGATAGGGACAGGAAGGTTCATAAAATAAGCAGGGAGGAAAAAAAACCCCATAGAAACTCCACTGCTTCCCCACTAAGCTTTTTTTTATTTTTAGAGAAGGTTAGGTGGTCTCGATTGTTATACCCCCAAGCATCTGCTCGCTGAGCACTGCTATACGTAGCCTAGCCAGATCCAGAAGCCTTCTTTTGGTCGTCATCGTCTTTTGGCATGTCGTCGTGCTGGTGAGTGAGGTTGTGCCAGGCACGTTTCAGGAAGCCTTCGTTCTTGTGCTCTTCGAAGGGAGAGGGCCCGTCTCTGGATATTGATGTTTGGTTAATATAATTATCTGGGTGGTTGGAGTTGGTGGCGGTAGTGGTAGGGTTATACTTTTCATTGCCAAAACCCATTATCCTCCTAGCCGTCTTGTCATCGAGCTCGTCGGCGAGTAACTCTAAAAGGGTTCTTTGGCGGGTTGTTAGGGTTCTGGGAGAGGTTTGTTAGTTCTGGTGGGAGTGGAGATTGCAAGGGTTGGGCCAACTTTGGAAAATCGAGCTTAAATTCAACCTTCAGATCCCCAACGTGTCTGGAAGAATTAAGCTCTCGCATGCCCTTTCCACCGATAGTTATCACGTCTCCGGTGTTTGTGCCAAAGGGGACTTTAATTTCCACTTCACTGTCTAGCGTCGGGATCTTGACCTGACCTCCCAAGAGGGCGGTAGTCAATGGTATTGTAGTAGTGTAGTAGATATCCGAACCCTTCCTCTTAAAGTCTTTATGTGGTGCGACCCGAATATGAACGAACAGGTCCCCCCTCCGAGATTTAGTGAACGAAGCACCGGGGATATTAGCCTGCGGAGCATCGCCCTCCCCGTCCACCCTCATTTTCATGCCGGTGTCCACGCCGGCGGGTATGTCGATTTTGAGTGTTCGGGTATCCTTCGTCACACCGGATCCGCTGCAGGTTCTGCACTCCGAGCCTGGAGGAGTGACTACTCCCGCTCCGCTGCAGGTAGCACAGGTCGAGGCCATTTGGAAACCGCCCTGCATAAAGTGCACGCGGGTACCTGTTCCGCCGCAGCGACCGCAGTTCTGCTTCTGGGTGCCGGATTTCATCCCCGTACCCATGCAGGTTTTGCACTGTACGAGTGGGTAAATGCGAATGTCCTTTGAAGTCCCCTTGGCAGCTTCCGCGAATGAGATTGTTGCTTCGACCTGTTTTTCCTCAATCAATCATTCTGTCACATGGTGTTAGCAGCGGGGGAAAGGCTCTTTCATAACTTACTTCAATATTGTCACCCAACATTACCTCCCCCGTGGAACCCCTCCTCCCCCGCCTACCGCCACCACCACTAAATGCACCAAATAAGTCCTCGAACGAGAAGTCTCCTGAGAAGCCCCCGCTAAATCCACTAAATCCTCCCTGACCAAACCCGGCTCCGGCGCCAGGATTGAATCCGGCGCTCGGATCGAATGCCGCTTCACCAAATTGGTCGAACTGTTCCTTCTTTGCCGGGTCCGAGAGGATCTCATATGCTGCTTGGACTTCTTGGAATTTCTCCCTCGCCGAGGGGTCCTTGTTCTGGTCCGGATGCCATTTCTTCGCCAATGAGTAGTACGCCTTCTTGATCTCGGAGGTGGATGCTGTTTTACCGACGCCGAGGACAGAGTAAGGATTCTTTACAGCTGCTTGGGATCTCGGAGTGCTATGAAAGGGCTGTAGGGAAGATGTGATTAGTTAATTACAGAATGCTATTGGCAACAGCGTAGGGAAATACTTACTCTTCTTTGTGAGTGATTGGAATTTCTCGGGATTGGGATTGGCTTCGGGAGTGTTGGAGTATGGAAACATCTGAAATTGAAGATAGGACTTGAGGATGCCCGTAGGACACGGACAACCCTTGGTAATGCCGGCGGAATGAAGCTCATGACTATCGTTCACAACGGACACTTGAAGGTGTACCAATTGAACGTTTTGAATAGAAAGGTTCTGATGTTTCACAGTTTGCTTTGGTGGGGCGGAAAAGGTAGAAGAGAGAAACTTGAATTTCAAAAAAATAAAATAAAAAAGATCACATGGATGACTCAGCGGAGAAAATCCTTGATTATATCACGTGTTACCGGTATTGATTACGTGGAAAGTTCTCGAATTGGCTTTTGAGTTTGTTTTGTGCGATATCAATCGAGGCTTAGCTTGGCTGTAATCTAACGCAGACCAAGGACATCGGTCTCGCCACTGTCGTTGCTCTCGAATCCAACTCTCTTTGACCTGTAGGCCACAGCCAACCTTTGCCTCCCTCACCCCTTCCCCTCTCTTTCTCTTGGGCAACCCCACCACCCTCTACGATATTCTTATACATACGAAAAGAACAATTCAGTAAAACAATTAAATGTCTCAGTCCGACAATCTCGGTTTGCCTCAGGTCGCGGCCTGTCTTCTGGTAGGATACTTTGTTTTCAGATGGTTCTTCAAATCTTCGGATCCCAGCAGCGTTACGCCGGCTCGATCGCCGGCTGTCGACCAGCGAAGGCTACAAGAGCAGTCCCTCGTCTTGACGGGAATGTTCCCTCAAGTGTCTATGGCAGCCGCACAAGCCGAGCTCATACGGAATGGTGGAAACATTGAGATCGCGACGGAGAAGATTCTGGCTGCCGGAGGGCTTCCTGAGGTAATTAGTTTCTTCTTCTCAAAGATGCTTGTCAGGGTAGAAGCTAACCCTGGTGCTTTCGTTAGCCTCCGGCCCTGGTCGCTACCCCCTTGGATTCCTCCGCCGCCAGAACTGCGTTTGCAGCTACTACACATCGTACTGCTGTCCACAACACCTCAGGAGCTTCGTCTTCTCGAGTTGGAGGGTATCAAGATTTAATCACTAGGTACAACCTTCACGGCCGCCTTCACGAAGGGGATGCCTCTTCGTCGTCCACCCTCTCGGGGAAGGGTAAATCTCCTCAAACCAGGTCGGACAGGCAGCTGGCGCATCAGAATAAGCGGGATGAAATGATCCTGGCGGCTCGCCGTAGGATGGAGGAGATGGATCGAAAGCAAGCTGCCGCTAAGGGGCAATCATAATCATAAAAATAAAAAAACTTTCAATTTTATCTGTTAGAGTTGTCCCAGTGATGGCCGTTTCCCCCTTTTCCCTTTTTCATTGCTCTTCACTTTTCTTTTGGCTTGTTAGGCGCGAGATTCTATTATTTGGGCACTGGGTTTGGGGTTTTTCCTGTCAATATCATACTCGTATGAGAGCATATCTGTCTGGTCGTCTTGCTGTTGCTGTGTTACCAGTAAACTGGCCTGATCGTAGTGCGTTCTGTGTTTGGGGTTGCTGGTATTCCCTTTTCCGTAAAAAATACAACAATAATGAGTTACCTTCCTTAGAGATTTAGCCATGGTCCAGTCAAAAAAAAATTAAAAAAAATTATTGCCTTTGGGGGGTCATTAAGACCCGGAAAACTATTTCTGCCGATCCCATAAGTTACTCGTACAATCCTCTACCAGTATAAAGACAAGGATTATGCTTTCCGGTTTTCAATGGCCCTCCCGAGTACCAGTATAATGATATGATGAAATTCCGTGGTGATCGATAAATTACATCGCAATATGAAAGCTGGGGAGACATGCCAGTATGATACTCGAATAGAAGAGCCGTTTCACTTCCCATCTTGTCCAACCGCCGGGTAACCAAACCTTAATTGGACTGCAATTCCCTGCCTCAGGCCCTTAGGCTAAGTCAGTCACTGGTTCTATGTATCACTCCCTGCCGGTACGGTAAATTTACACTCCCATTCGCACTGTGGAAAGGTTCTTGGCAGCCACTGATGTACTATCATATGATAGTACAAGTGGTTTGGATCTGGATTCAACAATAACACCCTATTACTAGTCATTCAGACCTCCCAGAGGTCTAATAATGGGTAGGAAATACCGGTATATCAATTTTGTAGTTATCATACCATTTAAGATGAGCCCCCTGTACTCGAGTACCTTGACACATCATTATAATTTGACCAGTATGATACCTTGTTTGCCGCCAAGACTTTGTCATGGTATGATCTTGTATCATACTTTTCTTTGCTGGAGATGAGAATGGCCAAAGGGCATGGTCGTGCTCTGATATTCTCTGTTCCTGCGGTCACGAGCGACATTTCGTGGCTACTTGCGTTACCCCACCCCCTATCTCCACTCCTACTCCTACCCTCTTCTTTCTTCCTCATCTCAAAAAATCCTTCTTATTGTTCTTTAAGAAATACGGCACAAGCTGCTCGCTTGGTTTGTGCCCGCGCTCTTCTACCCGCGATACCACTCAACACCTGCCTCGCAGTCCGTAACCTCTGCTGTGTGCACGAAATATTTCACTCCCCCCCCCACCAATCCTGGCCCTGCGCCCTTAAAAACCGACTTGGTCATTCTCACTCGCTACCACAACCAATAACCCTTGATCAACTACATCGCACAATGGAAGCAACTACACCTACAAGTCGTCCGACCTCAAGCTCAAACACACACCCACCGACTGCCGGGAAATCAACCGGACCTTCGACAGCCACAAAGACGGCTGCTAAATCAGCCGCTCCCCGAGGACCTCCAGTGGCGCCTCGCATCGATGAGAAGCCGCTCTATGAAGCTCTCAAGACTCATGTCGGGTTGGAGAATTGGCTGATATATAAGGAAGCCCTTGGGGGCTTTTTAACTGGTTTGCCCTTCCCCTCTGCCCTTAGATGAATTGCGCTTGGGCCACATGTTAGGGTATAACGATGAGAATGGGAGCTTACATACATCCCAAACATTTGCTAGGCCGCCTCAATCGTGAAGAATTAACCTCACGGATCGCAAGCTTCATTAAAGGGCCCACTATACGGATGCACAACCAGCTGCTCTTAGCCATGTACGGAAATTCGTCAAGGGATTTGCCGCCAACGGACGTTGCGGCGTGGGTGTCTGCTACAGATAAACCAAGCGCGCTTTCAAAGATGCCGGCTGGGGACGTCAATGAGAAGAGGTTGAAGAAAGAGGTTATGGCGATTTCGGCGAGGGAGAGGAGGAGGATTAAGGAGGTCCCTATGCCGGTTCGTTTCTACCCCAATTCCAAATGTCCGTGGGGTCAATTATTGACGATAAACAGCTGGGAGATGTGGAAGATATGCTCGGTACTATGCTGCAAGATTATCATTTGGCAAAGCAAGTCAAGATCCCCGAAGCTCCTCCCCCGATGAGTGCGAGTCTTAAAACAAGTATTCCTCCCCCTTCCTCCCCCTCCTCCTCCTCCCATCCTTTTTTACTACCAGCTGACATTTCTCCTTCCAAAGACTGGGAGTCCGAGATCAGAAGCCGCTACACAATGACCCTCTCCAGCGAATCTGGCGAATTCCCAGACGTCGAGAGCATCCGCCAACGCATGCTCCCAATCTGCTACGAGGAAGGTGTCCCCGGCGGCTGTACCCCCGAGGCAGCAAACTTCATGAATGTCGCGGCGGAGACCTTCGTCAAGGAGGTCCTTTCAACAATCATCTCTCGCGTCCGCTCTAATGGCCCCAACTACATACAGACTGACAAGTACCGCAAACTCTATCCGAAGGGCCGCTGGACCCCCCCTAACGAACGCCCACTATTAGGCATGCATGATGTCAGGCTAAGTCTCACTCTCGGCGATAACCTACTCGCCCAGCTGCCCTTGAGTCAGAAGAGGATTATGGCCGGAGGCTGGTTCGAGAGGGATTACGAGGTTGAGAACGAAATCGTCTTTCCCGATGAGGTGGATGTAGACGGCTGGGAGGGCGCCGCGATCGAGGATCGGAAGCAATTGAAGGGATTATTGGATGAGTGTTTAGCTATTGGGGCATGAAAGGCCTGCTTCATACTCAGCTTCCTGGTTGACCTGACGGGGGCAGGTATGTGTATAGCTTTGCTTCTTCTCTCTCAACCCCAGTGCTCTTGATAGTATTACACACTTTCTTCTTTTTTTTTCTCAAAGGCGTTTTTTTTTTCCTTTTTAGAGAGGGACAGGATGGGTGGACGGGAGTTTGATTTTCGGGTTTATTTTTCCTTCTTTCATTAAGTTAGAAGTTTTATACCATTATTACCTTGATGATCCGTGAAGTGTATGAATGGAGTAGAAGAAATTACCGCTGCATCTTGAGCGAGGGGGAGTTCAGAGGAAAACAGTAGGGCAGGAAATTGTATGGTTCCACCACGACTTGAGGATTGTCCGTCATAGCTATTTTGTCGCCAGTCTACTCAGACACCTCTTATCGAGTCTCGCGCTCAAGCCTTTAGGGCTATCACGTGATGGATTTGATTGGTTTACAATCGTTTATTTGTTTTATGTAGGCGGTGATGGAGTCTCATATGTTGTTTAGGTTTTATAGGCCATACTTTAGGGTGCATGCCGGGATTTTCCTCAAATAAATTCAAGGATTTAACAAAAAAATCAAAAATCAAAAATCGAGTCTCGCACTCAGTGACACAGCGATCAAGCAACGTATGGTTGTCAACCCATAATATTATTCTCGGGAAGAAAAAGTACAGCGCCATATCGTTCAACTACCGTAGTTAGTAAACTAAAAGCAAGCATACGACACAAAACTCCCGCTACGCACCATATCGTACCCAGAAACCTCATCATAACCCACCCAAGATGCTCGATGAGAGGAAAAGGGAAAACAGAAAAAAAAACCAATAGTAGAAGTCATAAGCTCTGGTTATCGTACTAATCATAAAATCTCTACCACGTCGGGAACCAACGAAAAACAAGCAAGGGGACAAGAGCGAAACCACCAGTGCAGTGTTACATTGTCTGAACAACAGAGGTCCCATCAACGAACCTGGTCCTAAACACACGATTCGCATTCTGGAACATGCCGTCCTTCAAGCTGACGACGATGAACTGCGACCCCTTGAAGCGCGTCTTGATCAGTCTTCCTATGTTCTGGGTGTGCGAGAGGTCCAGCGCTGCGTCCACTTCATCGAGGATGTACATGGGAGCTGGCTTGAATTGGAGGAGGGCCATGATTAATGACAGGGCTATTAGGGATCTAGTGTTTTTTTTTTCGTTGTCAGTGAATGAGAGAGGTGGGAGGAGAGGGCAAACTAACCGCTGTCCACCACTCAATTCTGTCAAGCTCTGTTTCCAGACCTTTCCGAGAGACACCTTGACTTCGAGGCCGGCAGAGACATCTTTCCCCTCCGGTGGTTCTAATTTTGCGAAGCTGCCTGGCAGAAGTTCTGCGAATATCTGGCCAAAGTCTCCCGTGACTTTCTTCCAGGTCTTCTCGAGCGCCTCTTTTTTGTACTTGTCCAGACTGAGGATGGTATCCTCGATCTTCTTTTTGTCCTTGATGACGGTCCGCAACATATTCTTGAGGGCCAGCTCTTTCTTCTCGACAGAGTCAATCATGTTCATGACCTTGGGATTGATCTTCTTCTTCATGTTCTGGGATCTCTCGGTTAGTTTCTTGAGCGAGGAGCGGCACTCGCTGATGTTTTGGCCCTTGAAGTCGTAGGGTGTCCCCGGGCGGCCGAATTGCTCCTTCTCGTCATCGATCCACTCGTGCTCGCGCTCCATCCTGGCCACCAGCTCTGTAGCAGTTTGCTGGTCTTTGTGGAATCTCTCGATTTCGTGACCAAGCTTTTGCTTTTCTAGTGAATCTTCAGCGATGCGCGCATTTTTGGAGCGGGTAGCACTCTCAAGCTCTCTAAGCTCTTCGTCGAAACCTGTGAGCTTGGCTTGCTCATCTTCGAGTCGCGCGAGTGCTACATCATGAAGATCCTTGATCTTGGTTTGCTCTTTTTCGAGTTCGGCAACTTCGTCCTGCATAGCCTTAAGCGCCATATCTACCTCCTCGAGCTGTTCTCGGGAAGCTGCAAGATCACCTCCAACTTGCTCTAAAACAAGAGATTAGAAATGTACCGAAAAAGAAATCCTGAATTGCAGGTTACCTCTTTCAAGCTGTGCGCCCTGATACTCCTTTTGCACAGCTTTCATCGTCTGTGATTGTTTACTGACTTGTTTCTTTAAAGCTTCAACTGAATTTCGGAGCTCAGCAAGCTTGCCACCTTTATTATTCTTGAACTCATTCATATCTCGCTCGATATTCTTCACATCTGTTTTGGCCTGGGCTTGTCGTGCCTTTGCCTCAACGATTTCTTTTTTCAAGTGCACAATGTTCTCTTTCATCTCCTCGACACCTTGGATGATCTATCAAAAATAGTTAGCTATGGCCCGTTCGCAAGATAAAGCAAGGCGGGACTGGAAACACACGTTAGATGAAGAATTGCTGTTAATCTGCTCTTCGGTCAAGCCGATCTCGTGATTCTTTAAGTCAAGTTCTTGCTTAACCTTCTTAATCATATCCATCTTCTTTTTCTCTCTAGCCATTATCTGTTGCAGCTCCTGCAGCTCCATGCGGTGCTGTTCGATTCGTCGATTCAGGCCATTGAGCTTCTGGAGAGTGACCAAAACTCCACTAGAGTTCGGCGCAGATCCTCCGGACAAAGTCCCGGAAGGGTCATAGACATCACCCTCAAGAGTCACCGATCTCATCCGAACATTGGGGTCAAAGGTGACTGTCTTAGCTGTCTCAGAATCCGCACAGATAAGCGTAGATCCAAAGACGAACTCCATTGCCGCTGATATCTCTTCATCATAGCCTATCAACGAGAGGGCCAGATGAACTTTTCCAGGAGCGAGGCGTTTAGCAGTTGCGATTTTCTATCAACAAGTTAGCCCAATCCCAGCCATTGGTAATCACAGATTTTAGTTACCTCAGCAGAAGCTTTGAATGCTGCAATCTTATTGAGGGGGATGATCGTAACCCGCTTTCTTAACCGTCCATTCTCTAGAAGTTGGGTACCGGTGACCTGTGTGTCGACAACAACATTGTACAGCCTTCCCCCAGCAGTGATCTCCAAAGCAGTCCCCGCCTCCGCTTTATCCTCGTCAAGAGTGAATAATTGTGCAACCAGACCCTTGACTTTCGACCTATCAAAGTGTGGAGTAGGATCCGAATAGTTGAAGTCAATGTTAGCGACTCGCCGTTTTAGACCATCGGCTTGTTCCTGAAGCTCTCTAATCCTAGCCTGCAGAGTTGCTTCTTGCTCATGCATATCTTCCCCCTTTCCGCCCTCATAACCAAGCTTGTTCAAGTCAGCCTCGAGCTTCTTTGCAGCTGCTCGTAGACCATCCAACTCCTTGTAAAGCGTCGCGTTCTGTTCTTTGGCCTTCTTTGCTCTTGGTTCCTCTTCTTTGATCCTCTTCTCAAAATGGGATATCTTCAGCTTAGCTTGTTCTTGTTCCGTTGCCGCTGCGCTGACTCGTAACTTTGCCTCTACACGCCATTAGCTTTTATATCTCTAGAATAAAGCTGGTTCTCTAACCCTGCAATTGATTTTGATAGCCGCTTTCTTGACCCTCTTTCGAAGCCACTCCTGTCAATAGGGTCTGCAGAAGCTCTTCCTTTTTCTCAGCCTCTCCACTCAACGCATCGAATTCAGCCTTTGCTGCATCGTATCCCCCCTTGAGTTGATCATATATTCTCGTTTTATCCGCCAACGATTTTTCCATTTCCTTAACACTCTTTTCAATCTCCTTCCGCTTCTTTTTCTCCTCATTTATACTACTCGATTTTAGATCGAGTACAGTTGTAAGTCGAACGGCTTCGTGGGACATTTCCTTCACTTCATCTTCAAGCGCCTGAAATTTCCCTCCCTTCCTGAGTTCCCTCTCCCGCTGTTGCTTGACTCTCTTAATATCTTCGGCAAGATTTTCTATTTCGAATTTCAGTCGCTTTGCGGAATCGTCTATGTCTTTCCCGCGTTGTTTCTTCGCTTCTAGATCTGCTGCTGAGCGGTTGACTTTCTCCTACTAAGCAGTCAGGACTAATCTTGCAATTTAATCGAGGGAAAGCTTGCCTGGTTCTTAAGGTAGTCGTGCGCAACAACGATCTTCGTCAGCCGTTCTAAATCACTCTGCGCTTGTTGGAAGTCCAAGAATGCTCGCTTATCCATTTTTAGTTTGTCCAACTTGGGTTCAATCTCCTCCTTTAGAAGCTCGTTGATCTCCTCAACCTTCTTGTCCTTCTTTGACATAGTCTTTAATGCCTTATCTCTTCGATCCTCAAACATCCGAGTCCCCGCAGCTTCTTCGATCATCGATAAGATTTCGGTAGGCTTCATGTTCAGCACCTTGGTGATTCGACCTTGCATAATAAGGAAATTCGGATTGTTGATGTTGAGCTGGACGCTCTGGAACAGTGTCTGGACAACATGCTGCTGCGTTCGGGAGCCATTGATGAGGTACTTGCTCGTCCCCCCTAATACAATCTACCCAAATATTCAGCACCACTCTCAAACAGCCCTGAGCACTAGCCAAGGATAATACCTGTCGAGTAACACTTATTTGTGCGAAATCTTGGTAATTTATGGGACTCTTTGCTTTGTCTGAATTATCAAAGACTATAGTAACACTCGCTTTCGTAACACCAGCTTGCCCACGCTTGTAAATTAGATCCTATAACCAAGTTAGCGTCTTCGGAAGCTAGAAGAGTGAGCACAGTTACACACCTGGAGATTCTGCGCACGAACGGTTGTCATGTTTGTAATCCCTAGGACAAAGCATATCGCATCCAAGATGTTCGATTTACCACTACCGTTGAGGCCGGTGATTGAATTGAAGCTTTCATCCCTATGAGAGCATTTAGCTTGAAAACATTCTAACCGAGCAAAGCGAACGGACTCACCATCCGGTAATCACAGTTCGGACAGCGTAGGATTTAAAGCCCTAAAGACAGCATTAGTCGCCACAATAGTACGCTCTCCATCCGGGAATACTTGCATCGATAATAATTTCAACGACCCTCATGTTGGTCAGTCGTGAGAATAGAGGGGGAGGGGCAGTAGTTCAGGTCGACTCAGTTTGTATTTGTGTTTATGGATTTGTTTTGGCTGTTATCCGCCGCGCGCTAGCACGTGCATCCAGCAACCTCCTTTCATCAGGAGAGGCTTAGTAATCTCTTCACTCAAAGACTGGGCCACAGGGTTTTTACTAAAGCAGGGTAAGAAGACAGTCACTTTCAAGCCCGCACACAACACACTTCGATCAAAATTGTTTGGTGGGTTGAATTCTCGAAGAGTGCCCAGCAATTTACGACGACAACCCACTGAGAACAACACCCCTTTTTCTACCAACCTCCGATCTGTCGACAAGGTAAGCATCCACGGCGTGCGGGGGAAACTCTCGCCAAAGTGCTATTGTTCTGACTATTTTCTTTCTTCACACTTTCAAGATGACCGCCGCCAAAAAGCACATCCCGATCGTCAAGAAGCGGACCAAGAGGTTCAATCGGTAAGGACCTCTTTCCGCTCGCTCCTACGATTTGAACCCCGGCTGCGGGAAGGGATTTAAAAAAATGATGGGCATGAGACTGACGTTATTGCGAAAATGATAGTCACCAGAGCGATCGTTACAAGACTGTCAAGGCCGCATGGAGGAAACCTAAGGGTATCGATAACAGAGTTAGAAGACGCTTCAAAGGACAAGCTGTCATGCCCTCGGTACGTTCAACCCCTCGGAAGGGAGGCTAGGGAGTCCGGGGATGGCTGGAGTATGAAGCTATGTTGGAATTGGATATCTGACAATTTTTGGACATTGGGGGAGGGTTATAGATCGGTTTCGGATCTAACAAGAAGACTCGCCACATGATGCCTTCCGGGCACAAGGCATTCCTCGTCCAGAACACCTCCGACCTCGACCTTCTCCTTATGCACAACAAGACATATGCTGCCGAGTACGAAGCTTCTGGAACCCAACTATAGCATACAAAGCTAACTAGTGCCTAGGATCGGCCATGCCGTTTCATCCCGGAAACGTATCGATATCATTGCTAAGGCTAAGACACTGGGAGTCAAGGTTACCAATCCCAAGGGAAGGGTTACCACTGATGCTTAGACTGGTTGTTCCGGAGTTTTTTTTTCTCTTTTGTTATTATACAGGGAATCCAAAAAAGTAAAAACAAACCAGTTGTGAAATTTACTAGGCGGCCCCTCCTCTCGCGGTACAGGCTCTTCCGTTGTGCGTAATTTTGCATATGCGGAGCCCGGCTCTCTCCACATGATCGGCCAAATGATAGTATCTGAACAGCGAACAAAGGATGGAAACTTGCTAGGATGTAACGGTACTATCTATCTCAGGAACCGATCACTAGAAGTGACATTAGCCATCGTAGCATCCCCCAGCCAATGATCCAAACCACACATTCCCATCACACCAATCCCAGACCTGGCAGCCACCCCCCTTCCCCCAGAAACCCAACCCACCTCACCCCTCAAACCCCCTTCTCCCTCCTCTCCCAATCAACCCAACTCCCTCTATACTCCCCAACCTGCCTATACCCAACCCCAACCGCAACCTGCGCCGCAGCAGAACTCCTAATCCCGGCCTTACAATAAAACACAACCTCCTCCTCCAATCCCGGCTTCGCAAACCCAAACCGATCCTCGAAGTCCTCCGGCGACAGAGTGAGAGCGTCAGGCGAAGACGCGATGGGAATATTAACCGCCGTCGGTATAGCGCCCGCGGCGAACTCCGCGGGCTCGCGGACGTCGATTAGTGTACCTGTTGGCGGGTGTCCTTTTGTTAGGGACTTTATCTGCAGAAGGTTAGTTGGAGGAAGGGGGAAAGAGGTGAGGGAGGGGGGAGGGGGGGAAGGGTACAGATTCATAATTGTAGAGTTTCGTGCTTTGCGGCTGTGTAGTGGCAGAGGCGGAGGAGGAGGAGGAGGAGGAGGAGGAGGAGTATTTCTTTGACAGCGCTGATTGCCGGAGTGTCATGTGGAGGAAGGGTGGGCGGTAGAGGACGGAAGTGATCGCGCTCCCTCTAGCGACCAGAATACCCGTCATTGAGGGTCTCGGTTTTAGGAGAGTTGTTAATAGTCTTTTGGAAGCCATGTTTTGTTATTGGTGATGATATTGCTTTGTGGTTGGTTTTGAGGCTGGGGAGCGGAGGGGGTGTTGTTTGAGATGAATGAATCGGTCCTACACTGGTGGTGTCATATCGTCATAGCGCACCCAGTGCCTCAGCTTGTCCACTACTCCACACTCCAGCTACAGTACCAACCGGCACGGGGATAATACCATCTCCGGCTCGAGGGCCCCGCACAACCGATGAGTTGCCCAGATGGACTGATCATGGATGGATGGAGAGTGAAGTACGTCATGTGTTATCACTCATTTCCAAATTCCTTGTTCCCCTGGACGGTACTGTAGGTGTTAGATGTCGTTATCCAGCCTACTGTATTATAACCATAAATTGCATCAAAGAGATGTATAAACGTAGTACGGCATCTGGAAGAGAGTTTTTATCTAAGGAGCGTGCTTGTCCCTCCAAGGGAATTAGGAGAGCCGCTTCTGCCCTTTACCTTGTTTTAGGACAGTGGGTAGCAGTTTAATATTATGCAGCCACGGATAGTTTATGCGGAAACCATGATACTATATAAGTTGGGCGGTAACTCCACTAGTTCACGAGGGCATCCGCACTGGTAGATAGCGCAGCTATATCATAATTCAAGCAGGCCGTCCAGCACCTGGTGCACAGTAATTATCAGCATACAAATGGATAGACTGGTTGAATTTCCAGTTTATGAATTTCACATCGTCCTCTATCTTCTCTCCCCTAGATGACACGAATTTCCTATAACAAGATAAGAAAGTGGGATGCAGAATTAGAACAAAATCCTCCGCTCTCCTAAGGCTATTATTGCGGGGGGATAATTCTCAAAATTTCTTATAGAGTAAACAAACAGGCAAAAGAGAATATATACATAAACAACCCTTTGGGTTGTGGTACTCCATTATTATTCCCAAATTTAATGTCAAAAAAGGAGCGGATCAAAAAAATAAAAAATGCAAAGGAAGGAAAAAGGAAAGGAAGAAAAAAAAATCATTTTTTTGGAGGAGCAGTAGGAATTCTGATCTCTCCTAGGATCTCCCGCTCCAAGGACTGACAACCACCCCATTTGGCGGTGTAAGCTCTTTGGGTCTGCTCGAGCCATTCATTTGTTCCTTCTCGGTCTTTTCCCTTGCAGGGTCGATCATGAAACGGATGGTGCCGTAGGTTCCACGCTCGATGGATATGACGGAGGGTGGGATAGGCTCTGCCGGAGAGGTATTTAGGAAGCCTCGGCTTGGGTGGATGTAGTGATTGTTGCTATTGTTTTGGCTGTTGCTGCTATTGGAGCTTGTCCCGTTCTGACTTGCATGACCGTTTGTGTAGGGCGTTCGTTCTTTGTTCAGCTGAATACGCTGAGTGAGGTAGACGTTACTATCGTAATGCAATCCGACAATAGTTTGGATTTTATGACTGGTGTACAGCTCCAGGAGGTCATCGATTACGGCTGTTTTTTTATATTTTTATATTATATCATATTAGTCTTTTGTTTCTTGCTCAAATCCCATGCGTGTCAGGTTTGGGGGACTCACAGAGCACAACCTCTCGACTCGCCTCGAACTGCTCGTACTTAATCTCGGCCCTCTGATCCTCCAACCTCATCGCAAGATCCAACGAAGCGAGAGCAAGAACATGCGGAGTGGCCTTCAACGGCGAGAGCGTCTTGTACACATCCACGGATATGTCCCATGCTAACTGCGTGAGTGCCTTCGAGCATCCAAACTTCTTGGCAAATTTAATGAGAAACGGCTGAGCGTGTCTGTATCGGAAGTCAAAAGATGAGGACTCAAGAATAACGCGCTCAATCCCGATGATGCGTTTTACTGTGTCGTCCAGAATCTACACCTCCCACCCTCATTAGTAATCGCCCAACTGCCAGTGGCGAAAGGAAATGAGATACTCACCGAGGAGTCAGCATTAATCGGCTCAAGCTGTGGATGTCGCATATTATAACTAGTAGCGAGGATCTCCCTTGACTTCTTTAACGTATCCTCGATCTTGCATGCCACGAAGAGCGCTGCTGCCGCCACATCCTGGGCGATTTAATCAGCACCCGTGCGCTGCCCACTACAATCCCAGAGCTAAACACATACCACGTACTGCTGCTCAGAGTAAGGATTTCGGGAAAATAACCGTGACCGATGGTATAGTATCATAGCTGTAGCCATTGTTCGAATGGGGCTGCATTCCCGGCGCGCGACGGAAAATCGTTAGCTGTTGACATGTTTTCTGGGAGAGCGAGCAGAAAAAAACTCACAACTGCAGGGCATGCCCAATTTGCATGATCCAGGCACAAGCATTTAACCGTGTGCTGATTTCCTTCGCCTCCGTTTGCGAGTCCCTTCGCGAGCGTTCTTCGATCTGCTGATCAGTCAGATATGGTCGTGATCGTTGAATGTAGGTGTTGCTAAAGTTTTGCGAATGAGTGGAGTTCGGAGATGTCGGGCTCCGCGAGGGAGCCGGCTGGGTACTGTGCATCTCTGGTGGAGATTGGGCGATTCGTAGTCTGTCGTTGGGAATTCTGCCCATGGAGTCTGCGTGATGTAGAGTTAAGCTCAGCAGTGGTGGGACAGAGCTCTCAATTGTTTGTGCTTCCGCCTTGGCGTTTAGCGGAATATTATGTCTGCTGCACGACAACCAGCCCCTAACCCTGAAACCCCTGTCATTACTCCGGTACTAATCTTGTGTCGTCGCTTCGGAAATTTGGAGCAGTGTGAATTCCCAAGAATGGTAGATATTGGTCGTTGTGGTGTGAGTAGCGTAGACTTGAGAGAGGTCAAGTTATTCCCCCCACAACACCTAAGATGAGACGGTACTGTACGGTACACTCCAAGTATGAAAATAATGCGATAGCATGGTTGCGAGAACCATAAGTCCTGTACATTTTCCAAAGTACTCGTGTTACAAATAATAGCTCTTTCTATCGATCAAGCCTAGCACAATCGGGCTGGCTTAAGGAATGTTCGGAACCTGAAGGCTGGACACCTCAGAAACCTTAGGGCAAGCTCCTACCATTGCGGAATAGAGCTGTTGATGATCCCTCCTGAGTATAATCGGATGGACTGCTATGGAAGTGCAAATTGTAGTTTCCAGAAAACCCCAGCATTAGACCTGAAAATAGCCGTTGGTTATACTTTAAGGGGAGGGGAGGGTGGAAGTTACCTTTATAGACACCAGACAGACATTGAAAATCTGCAAACAGATCGGGAAGGATACCACCGTCACGGTGAAGGTGAATTTCCCATTACTATTATAGGGGGGGTCTATGCTCTTCAAATATAGATATGAAAAAGTAGCCTAGAGATATTCCGAGAACGCCGCTCCCGCAGTCAAAACCGGGTCGACCTATATCATGGAATTGTTCAACTCTCCATTGACCTGTACGAAAGGGTAAAAGAGCCATACCAAGTTATTGTTGACCAATGTGTCAATTTCACGTTCCGTTGTCGGTCTCGAAGTCTTCTTTACGCTCGTGGTATCCCCAGGCTGTCGAAAGCCATGCGTGAATAAGCGTAATGCTGTCCGAGTCAGTGACATTGGCTCCGGAACCAAGTTCCGAAGCGATGGGGAAGCCTTTACATTGAAGAATTTGAGGAGCCAATTACTAGACCACTCTATAACATAAATGACACGTGAAACCCCTTCATAAAAACTGTTTTCTTTGCTAATCGGAGAAGCTTGGTGGAGGAACTGCACGGTAGGTGGGGCTAAGGAGCCATAGGCTATTGAGCCAAAAGAGTACCAGAGTGCTCTCCTGACAGCCAGGAGAGTGGGCTCCTTTGGCATTCCCTCAAGGTCATGTGAAAGGAAATACCTGCTCAAGTTAAAATTACCAATGACCCACTTTTAAGGTCCACTTTTTGCGCTTTTGTTTCACCCACCATGAACCAAATCCAAGAGGGGAGTTAACTAGGAACTCTCCAGTGTATCATGCTTAAAAAAGAAAAGGTGAAAAGGTGAAAGCTTACCACCGGAAAACTAACGTGGATAATGTTTTTGATTACCTCCGAAATCCAGTATTCACCAAACATGACATATGTCAGTCAACAACCCGATGAGTCTAGCACTGGAACATGGCCCTCCCAGGAGGCCTCCACGGGCAGGGTTATTTGGATCTGGTGTACACCTGATGTACACAACAACAAATGTAATAGCAAACTATACCGTGAAACCAACAGCCATGGCTCCACCGGTGGCTGCTGAAAATATGACCGAACCGATTTGCAATATCCATGGTTTGATCTATCATTAATATCGGAAAACTTTCCAGTCCCAGAAACAGCATATATAAAATGCCCCAAAGAGAAGGTGTCCCACCCCAGCAAGTATTTCACCCACAAAAAGGTAGTAAATAGCACTGCCTAGACCCACACCTATACTAAGATACATGTGCGTTAAGTCTTAGCTATTACTGAGTTGTGATTGGGTTGGGTAACAACAACATACTTGGCAGTAGAAGCAAACCATACGGCCTGCTTTGTGAAAGCTCTAAGAGCAATAAAGTAAATAGCAAAAAATAATATACTATCTAAAATAGTCAGTGCTCGGGTTAGTGATTTCGTGTGTGAATATGCTATCCAGAGGCTACTCACCACCCACATCGCTCAGGAATCTCGAGCCTCATCCGGGAGATGGAACTAATCTTCAAGCGTTTCTGGCGCTGGCGCTAGCTGCGGCACTCCTACTATTGGGGCACTCTGCTCACCGATATTCGGAGGGTTGTACGAGGCAGAAACGGAAGCGGCGGGAGCAGTGGCAGGGCCAGGACCTACTCGGTGTTAGGTGTGATATACCACCGCTCTCTAATAGTTCCTTGAGGGGGGAGGAAGGGCACCATTGCCAACCACTTCTTCCCCCGGTCCATCCGAAACAGGAACGACGAGCGGAGGGGCAGCACCAGTATCCCGAGACATCATTGTGGTCTTCTCTTCACTAGAGGTTCGGTGAGATCCCGAGGGCAAAATCAAGAAGTTTGAAAAACTGGAATATAATTAGGGGGCCGAAAGTAGGGACCTAACTGGAAGACGTGAGACATCGTGGAAATACAGTTCTTATACTAATAGTGGGCGAACACATCACGAGTAGCACCGTGATCCCAGGCACGCCATATACGGTACGCGTTTATACGGTTCGTATAACCCATAATCTATGGATACGATAGAGTGTACGCAAGGCAAGACTCTTCGTCTCCAGCCATTGCGCAAATAGAGGACGAGTGGGAGGTAAAATAAAAATTGGGTAAATGTCACACTAAACCCCTTTCTGCCTGTAGAATTGGGGCGGCCAATGATATTGAGCCAGGATCATGCACGATGACGGCATCCCCTCTAGCCGAGCACAACGTTTTCGATCCGCTTGAGCACGCTAACCGAAAAAAAATCAACTTAAACCTTAAGGTAACCAACATCCGTCCATCGGAACTCGTTCGTTTTACGTTTGTTCTCGAGAGAGGGAAAAAGAAACAGAAAGGGGCCCCTTACGATGATAGTAGTTCTTGCAAATTAATACACTCCGGTGCCACTACCATACCTTCGGCCAAGATTTGTCTTGGGCCTGATACTGGAATCACATCTATCCTGATCAATCTTGTCATTCAAAACCTTAGTGAACGGCCCACAAGGGATAGTGCATCTGGCCAACTTTTCGACTAGGCTAGATTACGTTTCCAGATTTAGCTAGGACGTTGAGAGACTGCCTTCTGCTCTCAATACTAACTTAAGAAAGCCGAGGCTAATCTACTAGGGTTAGTGTGGGTGAGGGCGGATTTCCTACGCACAAGGGACACGGCATATGGCGTTTCCCAGGGGGCTTTTTTTCAATTTTTTTTCCAAAGAGGGCGTTCCTGTCCACAAATACCTACGGTAGTTAAGAGAAAGCGCCCCGACGAGCATTTGGTATATCAAACATGGTAGTATGATACACAATCCTCTCCTTCTTCTGACTCTATGAAGTGTGGGCAAGCGTTGTCACGAGGTCCTTCATATACACCACTCTCTCCACCGGCTTAACCCCACCCACGGTTAGTTGCAAATCGAGGTATGATATAGTAAATGGGAGGAGGAAGTGCGCGGGCAGGAGCGACTTTCCAGGCGGGAGAAACGAATCCCCCGAATGCATGGAACTTCAGCAGATATCAGGGGACGTATAGACATCACTTTGAGGCGGCGTGTGGTTGACTGGGTGGGTATATCCAATACGATTCAATTTTTTAAAAAGGAATCAGCGGATTCAACTCCATGACTTCAGTCTCCTTCTCATCGCTTTGAGCAAGCGCCTGACTCGGCGTTACACACCGAAGTCCTTTCACCGCCAATCATACCGAGTGACACCCTGTGATTACATACACTCCAGGAACCAAAACATGCTTCACAACTCTCCACGTTAAACTCTTTTTAGAGACAGACTTAATAATCTGGGTTACTCGCCTCACCACATTAAAAGCACCTGGGTCGGGTCAAGTGAATCAACCGGTCGGCTAGTGAATCGGGAGAGCAAGAATTAAAAACAAAAAAAAACAAGACAAACAAAGAATGATATATAAGAGGATGCATGCACGCAGATTACCAGTTACCATGGGGAGAGGAGGAGACACGAATTAAACTAAACGTTTTTTTGTTCCATTTAAGCGAAAGAAAAGAAGTAGCCCGGAGAACAAGAAAAAGGGAGACGAGATTTATAAACGCTTTCTTAATGACAATGGTACCACCCAATACTTGCGAAACCAAACTTCCATTCAACGCCCCCCAGCAATTCCACCTCCCGGGTGATGGAGGCATTTCATATTTTTAATCCCCACCCCAATTCATCGAGACGAAGCCGAGCGAGCAGGTAAGCACATGATTCTAACAAAAGCTCATCCACCTCTTCTCCCGGTAGAAACTCTTTTTTGAAGGAAAAAAAAGGGAGGACAAAGGGAAAGATTTAAATGATATGCAAGTGGTAGGTAGGTAAAGTAAAACAAGGGGGGGGAGTTGAAGAGAATAGGTAGGTACGGTAGGAGAGATTAAAACATCTTCGGGATTACTCAAACGTATGAACTCGGCCCGGCCCGTATGGAACGGATGGATGGATGGATGGATGGATGGGTGGGTGGAGGATGGGAATCGAGTTGGTACGATAAGTCTCTGGGCAAAGATGAGAAAGGGAGAACAAGTCAAGGAGATGGGGAAGTGGAGGGTGAAGATAAGAATGAAGAAGAGAGTAAAGACGAAGAAAAAAAAGTCATACGAGAATGATGTGGAGATCAGCCAGTGAGAATTTCGCCTTTGGTAGTCCCTTTTCCGTTAACCCGACTAACTCCATAATCACACCCTCCTCTCCTTCCCTCTATCTCTCTTCCAAGGCAAGAGAAAGCAGCATAGTGAAAGTATGTACTACTCATACCCAAGACAAATAGTATGAGGTATACAAGGGGGGGGGGAAATAACTATCAGGAAGAGATATAAAAGAAAGCTTTCCCACACAAGGAGAAGAGCCAAGGGGAAAGAGATGGAACAAGGGGAATAAAGGATAAATGAAAATGAAAATGAAAATAGGAACAACTGCATATGACTGAAATTGAAGAGTTTAAATCCCCCATCATACGATCTCTAATCCTCAAAGAACGTGGTATGCAGGTCCTATAGTTTATGGAATTACCGACTTCATGTCATATCTTTGACGAAGTGGCCGGGTAATGGTCTCACGAGAAAAGCTCTTCGTGTAGATTTCTCACGTGGTCATAAAGCTCTTTTGCGTGTGCAGCCGATTTAAGCTATTCATGGAGTGAATCAGAGGGCACCAGCAACTAGTCGAGGGGTTGGGAGTACCTTTAATGTCATGGAGTCCAAGCCCCCATTTGAGCCTGGAATCAAGAGGAGGAACTGGTTGCTTGTAGGTTTGTTCCCGGCATGGTCCCCAAATATCATTCCTTTGAAGATGGGCACATTAAGAACCAAAGTGTAAGTCCCATCGGTTCTCATAAGTATCCTTGCACTCTTCTTCCCCTCAGTCACAGAAATGGACGGGGTATCATCTAATCCAAATGCACTCGCCGAGATGGGAGACTTTGAACCTTTGGTGTTGAGTTTGAAGGTACCCTTTCCCCGTTCCTTCCAAACTTTGTTTTCCTTATCAAATGAAAAGATTTTCCCCGGACATTTGAAAACTGTGATTTCACCCTCTTCTCCGGTGGCAACTATTTGCGGGTTAGTATTGGACAGGAACTTATAACTGTGGGTGGATGTAACAAAGTAACGGACGAAGGAACACTGTGTTATGAGGGGGCTGAATAATGGACGTACTTTCTTGCTGCGTGAAGGTCTCTTTTGCGGAAGAGGCCTCTTTATGCGCCTCTACACCACTGCCCTCGCCGTTTTCGTCATCCGTCTTCTCATCGTCATCGTCTGGAGCTCCAAATGGCTTTGCTGCTGCCCCGCTGATAGGTCCCGAGAGCTTAGGAGCTGAGGAAATAACATCTCCAGCCTTGCCACCCAGAGATCCGAATCCTGAAGGACCGTAGGAACTACCAAAGCCAGACGAAAATGCCGGGGGCTTGGTAGTGGTACTGCCCAAGGCGCCAAATGGGCTCGAAGGATGAGATGTAGACCCAAGGGTAGCGAAAGGAGATGCTGCTGATCCGGACATTGCTCCGAAGGCCGGCTTTTTGAAAGTATCAGATGATCCCGGGCCCCCGAATAATGGTTTAGAGCTTACGGCGGCTGTCGCGAAGGGTGATTTGGCAGATGTGTTACCGAACCCAGTACTTGCTAAAATCTTTGGGGATACGTTAGTATGAGTAGGACAAAATGGTAGGGGTAGATTGGCGGTATATAAATACCTTGGGTTCAGGTTTTGTATCAGCTTCAGTGGAACTTATTCCAGAGACCTCTGGCTTGCCGAAGGCTTTGCCGTTAGTCAACTCACTCGCTGGTGCAGCAGCATCTGCACCCATTCCAGAATCCCTCTCCCCTTTACGCTCTGCCACCATCTTTTTCCTACGATCGGCATCTTTGTCCTTATCATCCTCATCGAACCTATTTCTGCTCCTCTTTCGCTCCAGTTTCCGCGGGCTAGTCATGGCCGAGCTCGCAGAATGTAAGCCATCGTTATGGCCCATAATCTCGTCTTCTTCGGGATGGGTTGGTGGTGTTTTCACTCTACTGAGAGCTCTGGCAGCCTTTGCCATATCATCATCCGAAATTTCCCTGCTCCTCTTTCTCTCATGAACCCTATGCCTTGAATCTGCTTCTTTCCCATGCCCTTCATTTTCCATATTTACATCCTCACCAGGATCCGTTTGCTCAATGCTTCGTTTCCTTGTCCGTCGGGTTTTTTCTTCCCCCATCTCTTGGTCAGTTTCAGAGGCGGCAGCACTGTCTGTAGCTCTCGGCTCTCCGTCCTCCTTTTGACCTTCGCTAGCCGCTGCAGACTCGGGTCGTACATTCGCAATATAGGTTTTTTTAAGTTTTTCCCGAACTCGCTCGTTGTCACTAGATCCCGAGAGAGACCCTGAATCCTCATCATCCGCAGCTTCCGGCTCCTTGGATGCGGGTTCAAGTGGGTCCGTATCTTGTCCGTGGATAACGCTGTCATCGTCCTTATCACTTTCCCGGGCAATCGACTGAAGAGGCGTTTGCGAGGGAGAGTTGGCTCCTCGGTCATCTGTTGCGACTCCGCTGTTCGTCATTGGCGAAATATTCTGGAAGACCAGAGGGCAGGTTGTTTGTTTGAATGTGGTATAGGTAACAACTAGTTCGTACGTAAATGGTAGTCCACGGTGATAGCCTGCAATTGAAGTTTTGCAGTGACCCTTGCCTGAATTTGGGGAAATAAATCGAAACCGGTGAGGGGTGGTGGTCGTGGTAGGGTGGGTAGGGGATAAATGTTTGAAGGGAAAGGCCAAAGAAATCCCAAGTCGCGCCTATGTCAGGTGAGGATGTGTTGCGCGTGGGTAGATGAAACCACGAAAGAGGGGTGGATAGGAGAGGAGAGGTGGCAGTCAGTTGGTCTGATGAAAGATAAGTAGCCGGGTGTGAGGCGGCTGAGAGGGGAGAAATGGTTGCAGTGCGGCGTTAGAGGGTGGGCCGGCTCAGTTAAGAAATAGTGACGGCCACAAGGCTCCTTGGAGGAAGATTGAGCAGGACACAGAAAACTTGAGGATTCCAAGAAGATCTATAAGCTTTAGATTTTTAGACCTATTCTTTCGATAACAATCATGTTCCCTCGAGACCCGGCGGATACATACTTTAGGGTACGGCAGTTGGGTTTTCGACTTCTCCTTTTCTTCTATCCAATTTTCTTCGCCTTTCCTTTTTCTATCGTCCGGGATTTCCTTGATATCTCCACCGTAAGTTCTCTGAAGAAGGACCTGTAAGGCGAAATGGGTTGCCGGGCGCAATTGTAGAGGAAGTCAAGCACGTACAACGTAGGCTGCAGCAGCAAAGTAGGCGTTGGCAAGCGGACAGAGGGATAATCAAAGGAAGAGAAACGGAGGGGTTGAATGAGCTTACTTGATTGGCTGTCTCTGAGCATGGAGCAAGTCGAATTTCTGGTTTTTAATTTGGGGTCGAGGAAAGTTGGCTGGCCGACCGAACGGGAAAGTGGGAATGAGGGAAATGGAATGACGAACAAGGCCAAGCAGGTGGATACAGACAGGCACCGAGAGACAGACAGAGGGCACCGAAACTGCGGGAAAGTAATGAGACGAAGGGGTGGGTTGGTTAGAGAAGTCTGGCGGCGGGCCACTGCCTGCAAGCGACAACCCGACACCGTAATTCACAATTCTAAAGGGTTACCATAGTATACGGAACCAAAGTTTGAGGGACTTGAAATAGGGTGCCTGTCATGCCTTCCGTTACCTCGTTAACCATTCTATACCAGCCGATAGAAGGGCGGATCCCTATACGGCACTGGTGTCTTCGAATCGGTTGCTCTATCTTGAATATCACTCATTTTGTATGCTCTCTTACTCGAGCATAGCACGAGCCTTGTGCTTGAGCAGACAACCGCGCTATATTACGATACTTTAACTCCTTGCGAGACTTTCGGTCAACTGGTTGAGCTCTGGTGGTGTGAGTTGGCGCTCTGGAAGCGGGCATAATAATCCCTGGCGGGGTGGGTCCTTTCTGTCGAGTGGCCATACTCTCTTGTCCGGTGGCTCTCTTGTCCTGTGGACATAAAAAGCTAACTCACTTGTATTTAACCATATGTATGTGCCCCCTAAACAATTGAAGGATTTAATAGAGGAGAAAAAATATATAGGGGGATTTGATTTCTCACTGTTCTAGCTACTGCTACACTATCACAAGCCCCATAGGAACAAGCAAAACAGCCGGGTTTAATGGGCAGCGTGGTACCGGTATTGTAGGAGCAAAAAGAGACAACAATCCGTAAGTATCCTATAATACCATGAGGGGAATGCACAATGTGTGGTGAAAGTGGTGGTGGTATGATACTGTCAGGGTCAATAAAAACTCAGTCCCTAGAGGGTTTAGTTCACATTGATCTAATTAATTACGGGGACGGGAGATTTGTTCAATAAATTGGTCAACATTTTGGGGCATAATTTTGCTCATTCTCACTCTCCTTGAATAGCCTTTTTGTTTCCTTTTTTTGTCCCTTGGGGGCCCAGCAAGGCATCGTAGCTCGTCGGACATTGCACCTGGGATTCACGCGATAAAGTGCCGCACAGTACATTACTTTCATCAAGAGCTCGTTGGGCGACGAGCCCCGCACCCGCAGTCACGCCCCTGCAAGATCCGCTCCTCCACGACCATACACATCACTTGGAGTGTCACACTGCTCGGAACCCTGATAACCGAAAGAAAAATCAAATCTAAGTGCTGCTGCTCGAATAACTTTAAGGGGACATCATATAATAATGTTTTGTGGAGGGACGATGCTGGCACCGTATCTGTATCTAAAACTTCATAAAAAGTTGAGGCGGGTCCACCACACATTTGACAGGTTGGCCCCGTGTGCGAGGCTAATTTTCTAATTGTTCAGATGGATGTCGCACAACCCTACCCGACTTGGTTCACTTACGATGTGTGGATGACGATAAGACAACAGCAAACACTTTGCTTTATTCATTTACCGCTCTACGGCTCATTCAGCTCTTCCGCGAGACAAGAACCATTTCAGACTCTCGTTCACATCCACGTCTCTTAATCCTCTCCCAATCAAAACCAACTTTCCTCCGGCATTTGTTGCTGAATTCCGATCCGGCGCATCAAATATCTCAAAGGTTTCTCTTACGCCCTGTATCAGCAGGACATTTCCCGTCTTTGTGATGGCTCTCCCTTTCAATCTGTGGATATCGAGAATCGGTTGTTTGCTCGAGTCCCCCGAGACTTGGTCGCCCGGCCCTTTCGACGGACTCGGCACCTCCGCTTCCCATAACAGAGACCTGATCCAAGCGTCTAAGGAATCCAACATCTCCCCATCCAGTTCTGGGAGCTCAAGAGAAACAGTTGAAATAGTCTTGAAACATTTTTGCTAGAAGTCAGCCCGACATTTGAGTGGGGCTAGTAAAGCAAGCGATGATCGACATACCTCATCTAACTGAGTTTTAATCGGTGTTTTCAACTCTCCGACATTTTCGTAGGCCTTCAAATCCAAAAGCCATTCCCCAAGATTATCTATTTTCCCCCTCTCCGTGACAATAATTCTTGCTAGTCCGTTCATACCTGCTATCCTCTGTTTAATCACTTCGATCTCTTCCTCAGTAACCAGGTCTGCCTTGTTTATCACCACCACGTCCGCATGAGAGATCTGTAGGTGTGCAGTAGTCATCCCAACACCAGCTTCATCATCTCTCGAGAATGCCTCCTGATCTTCGAGGGTACGAATAATGTTCGCTGCGTCGACAAGAGTGACAATTCCGTCCAAAAATATCGTTGATTTAAGACCTTCGTCTAGCCAAAACATGGGTGCTATATTCCCAGGGTCTGCAAGCCCTGTTGTCTCTAGAAGGATGTAGTCGAACTTGCCACGGCGCTCCATGAGTTTTTCGATGGCCGCTACTCCTATATCCCTATAACCAATGTTGGCAAACAGAGACCATTAGGGGGGGCAGGGATAAAGCCTACTTTACTGAGCAGCAGATACCTGCATCATGCGTCAGATGCCATGCTAAGGGGATATGAAATTCTCGGCAAGCTTACAGCCATTTGCGAGCTCCAGCCATTCCTCGACTTGCTGGCCATCTTTTTGAACGGTTAGCGATTTTTCGATATCACTCGCTGTCCAAAATCGCCAGGTCAAATCAGCTTCATCATTCACAAAATATTCCAAGCTGTCCACAACGAAAAGGTTTCTATCGGGCATTGGGGAGTAAGCTCACAGTTCCCAAATTCTAGGTGAATAGTATTAGCAAACACCCTATATACAGCAGACCAAGTGCAGTAGAGTAACTGGTTCCATGAGCAAGAAACCACTCACCATTTAAAATGACTGCGACCTTCTTTGAATGTTGCTCAGTAAGGATATAATTTAAGAGGGTAGTTTCTGTTACAAGTAGCATGAGCAGCAAAGTCTTAGAAAATGGGGGGAAGGTTTCACACGCACTCCCAGCTCCCAAATATCCCGTGATAATTGTTATTGGTGCCTTTGATAGCTGAAGGTCCTCTAGGTCGAGGGGAATTTCAGTCGAAACTAGAGCTGGGGGCTCTTCATCGTCAAGGTCGAAGTGATCAGAGCTCATTTCTGTGATAAGATGGTGTTGTGTCTAGGCTGGCCTCTGGGATCGAATTAAGAACGGGTATTGTTGCAATTCCCAGTTGTGGCTGCAGTTACGGTAGGCTATCGGAGTGCATTGTGGGGTATCTCGCACTTAATGAATTGAATAGGGAAAAGGGAGCTGACCCCTCCATAGGGTACAGTCTTGGCAAATAGCTAGCGAATGAGAGGCAACATAAAAAATATCACAAACTCTTGGGGAACGACAGATACTGTAGGTCTTACTAGGATGAAATAAATTCATGAAATATCTGCCCCCCCCGGTCCCTTCTGGGCCAAACTATCTCTGGGGAACATGAGGGTAAAATATTGTAAAGTGCGGTATGATACATCATAATAATATTATCATAATATGTGGTGCGCGTAATCCATCTAGAAAAATATTTTCTTTTGCATAGAGGGGGGATTAGAGTAGTGGCTTTAACGCTCATAGCCATACCTGTTACCCCATTTGCCATCTCCGAGCTTGTGCGAAGTATTTCGTCCCTGGATTCCCCTCCTTCTCCTCTCCCGCCCCCTTCTCCTTCACCACCTCCATCACTTGCACGCACCTCTTACCTAGTAGCTATAGTAAACGCCTTCAGTACCTACTGCACATCACGCCCTCATCACCATGCCTTCTGTTCAGGAGAAAGGACCCACAACCCTTTACGACAAGATATACGCCCACCATCTTGTCGATGGTCAGACAATTTATATCGACAGGTACATGTTTGCATCTTCAGCGACCAAGGAAGCAAACTAATATCTTTGTGCTTATAGACATCTCGTTCACGAAGTCACATCACCTGTTAGTTTTTGATATTCATTGTTACAATCCTTTTCGGTTGCTTCCTTTAATTGGGCATCGCTGATAATTGTTGTAATAAATAGCAAGCCTTTGAAGGGTTGAGAAATGCGGGTAGAATTGTTAGGAGACCTGATTGCACTTTGGCCACTGTCGACCATGTATGCTCATACAAATTTCTCCGTCAATTATACCTCTTAACCTCAGTTAACTTATATCGGTACCTAGAACATTCCTACATCAAGCCGCGCAAACTATAAAAATGCAAAGACTTTTATTGAGGAAGAAGACTCCCGCATACAGTGTTTGACACTCGAGGATAACGTTGAAGCATTCGGGTTAACCTACTTCGGCCTCGGCGATAGCCGTCAAGGAATCGTTCACATTGTTGGTCCAGAACAGGGCTTCACTCTTCCTGGCACTACGGTGGTGTGCGGTGATTCTCACACTTCGACACATGGTGCTTTCGGTGCTCTCGCTTTCGGAATCGGGACTTCTGAGGTCGAACATGTTCTTGCTACTCAAACCCTCATTAACAAAAAGTCGAAGAATATGAAAATTGAAGTCAATGGCACGCTTCCACCCGGTGTCACGAGCAAAGATATCATTTTGTACATTATTGGGAAGATCGGCACTGCAGGCGGAACTGGGGCGGTCATTGAGTTCACTGGGTCCACGATTAGGTCATTGAGTATGGAAGCGAGAATGTCCATGTGCAATATGTCGATCGAGGGTGGTGCTAGGGCGGGATTGATTGCGCCGGACGAAACAACTTTCGAATACCTTAAAGGAAAGCCCCTTGCTCCTAAATACGACTCGCCGGAGTGGAATAGCGCGTTAAAGTACTGGAGAACACTCAAGTCTGATCCCGATGCTAAATGGGATATTGAAGTCTATGTCGATGCTAGGGAGGTTGTGCCAACCGTCTCATGGGGTACATCTCCCCAAGACGTTGTTCCCATCACTGGCGCAGTTCCGGACCCTTCCGAATTCAGTGATCCCGTTGCTAGACAACGTGTTGTTCGCGCATTGGAATACATGGGGTTGGCGCCTAATACTCCTATGCAAGAAATTACTGTGGACAAGGTCTTCATTGGTTCTTGCACTAATTCCCGCATCGAAGATCTTCGTGCGGCAGCCAAAATTGCGAAGGGCAGGAAGATTGCGTCCAATATTATGAGAGCAATGGTCGTTCCCGGTTCTGGACTTATCAAGAAGCAGGCTGAGAGGGAGGGGTTGGACAAGATTTTTCTCGATGCCGGTTTCGAGTGGAGAGAAGCTGGGTGTAGCATGTGTTTGGGCATGAACCCGGATATTCTGTCACCACAGGAACGCTGCGCTAGCACGAGCAACCGTAACTTTGAGGGCAGACAGGGCGCGGGTGGTCGTACTCATTTGATGTCTCCGGCAATGGCCGCTTCGGCAGCAATTTCAGGAAAATTGGCAGATGTGAGGAAGTTTACTCTTGGAGGTGCTGAGCCTGAGAAGGCAGAGGGCGCGCCAAAGACTATAATTGAGGCAGAGCAACCAGACCTAGTTGCCGATGAGGACCTAGATAAGATTGGTGATATTCCAATTGGTGAAGGCGCTAGCAATGCCAATGCTGCAACTCGTGAGGACACTTCGAGTGCTTCCGCCGAGGGAGTTGGCATCCCAAAGTTTCTCACCTTGAAGGGTATCGCGGCTCCTCTCCCGATGGCAAACATCGACACCGACGCCATCATCCCTAAGCAGTTTCTTAAAACAATCAAGCGAACTGGCCTGGGATCTGCTCTGTTCTTTGCTCTCCGCTTCAACCCTGACGGAACCGAAAATCCAAACTTTGTTCTTAACAAGGAGCCATACCGTAACGCTAAGGTTCTCGTTGTTACCGGGCCAAACTTCGGATGTGGTAGTAGTAGAGAGCATGCGCCATGGGCCCTCCTTGATTTTGGTATTAAATGTATTATCGCACCATCGTTTGCCGACATCTTTTTCAACAACACCTTCAAGAACGGAATGCTCCCCATTGCCATCGAAGAACCGGCAGCTCTGGATAGGATTGCCAAGGTGGCCGAGGCTGGAAAAGAGGTTGAGGTTGATTTACCCAATCAAGTTATCAAGGACGGTGATGGAAACGAGTTGGCTAAGTTTGATGTGGAGGAATTCCCCAAGCATTGCTTAGTTAATGGGCTTGATGACATCGGATTGACTCTGTTGATTGACGATAAGATCAAGGAGTTTGAGAAGAAGCGAAGCCTCGAGTACCCTTGGCTGGATGGGAGTGGATATCTGGCGAGGCGTAAGAGGGGCGATGGACCAGTCAAAATTCCGGCGGCCAAAGTCCCAACGACCAATAGGGGGTTCGAGAAGGAAATCACTGAGTGGTGAATGTAATACCCATAAGGTGGAGAGATTTTATCAGCAATTTTTCTTTCAGAATTTCATTCCAAGAGATTTCAAGTTTGTGAACAAAGTGATTCATGGAAAAATAATCACGTGACCTGGGATGGTGGTGATATTCTGTGACTGTCACTTTGCCTGCTGTGCCTAGCAATTTCGAACGCTAAACGATAAACATGGGCAATACGGTATACGTATACCCTGTATGGTGAATGGGCTTATCGGTATCGTAACTTAATTTATCGCTTATCGATTATGACTCTAACCAAAAGGGGCGGGAGATACCGAGTTATTGTGGTGGCAGGGGCGACATTCCAACATCTGCATTCTTAATCATCGATAACCACCCTTTTTCCCTTAAAATGATGTTTTCCGAGCTTGCCATGTTGTGGTTTTCTAACTTTGTTATAATACATTCTACATAGTCTCCACCACCACGGGTCCAACCCCCTTTTATTTTTTTTGGAAACTACAGTACCGGTAGTTTACTTTATCTCGGAACATCAAGTTTGCCATAGTCACCACCTTTTTTGCCCTTTGCAATTAGTGTGGACTTAGAGATGTGTATGGCGGTGAGCTTGTGGGGGATTAATGGCGTTTAGGGAGTGCTGCCTCACGATGCATAGGATCGTACAGTGGCATTCCTACAGTAGGTGTATATCCAGGACTTAACTGAGCCTTAGGAAGCCAACAGACAAGTCCGGGTTTAATTATAGCAAACGGCGACGCAATCTGGAAGCTTTCTACACGTATATCAAAGCTACAAACCTCCCAGCCTTTCTCCCGCTTTAGGCGTTTGACAGTTTCCCTACGGTATTCTTTAACCTTTCATCCGCCACCTTTACATTCCAGTTTTACTGGCACCCTACGGTGGTCTTATTGTATTCCCATTCATTATCCATCCCGCCATTATTATTGTACCCAGCCATCCCTTGCTGGGGGCCTCATGATGGAGCCCCCTCCACATTCCAACTCTTCATTCTTACCCCAGCCGAGTTTTAGGAAGCCCCTACCAGCTCCTCTCCCTCCTATCCCTATCCCTGGTTACGATGGGATCATGAGTGATGATCCTATGGCAATCGTATTTAACCTCGATCCCCGCCTTCAGAGAAATCACTCGTCAAATCCTTTCTCTATGCCATCACGGAAGAATATGATGAGCAAATTTCAAGAAGCAAAGTTTTTCAGTAGCCTTCGGGCCAAACTCAACAAGTTCGACCAAGACACCGGTTTTTTCGGCTCTTTCAAATCTCAAAAACATCATCAGAAGAAGAGGGGAGAGAAGACTCCATTAGTAGTTCGAAGGAGAGCTGGGTCTTTGATTCCGGGGATTGGCTCCATCCCAAATTCCGACATTTCGACACCTTTGCCGCCACCATTGCCAGTTAAGAACGAAGACAAATTACCCAAACATTCGAATGTGTTTACTGGAGTACCCACTCCGACCGATAGCGCAGTCCACTCTCGTAACCACTCTTCAGCTAACAGTGTCCACGCTGATAGCCGGCCCGGATCACCAAATACGACTCATAAGACCAAGGGACTGCTCAGCCTGGAAGCTTCGTTAAAGGAATATTGCTATATTGAGGAGCTGAAAGAGGAGAACGAACTGGCGAAAATGCCTTCGGCTAAGGAGCCACAGCCATTTACGAATCCCGGAATGACTGCTGAGGAAGTCGAGGCTTTGGGGAATGATACTGCTTCTCCGAAGGTAAAAGAAGGAGCATCTTTTTTAGGGGCAGGCGGCCCGGAAGTTGGAGGTCCTGGAAGCTATCGAAGTCAACCATGGAAAAACTATGTCTCCCAGAGAAACCACCAACGGCAGCGTCAGCGTCTGCCGGGCCAAAGCCCCCTCAACACGCTCATAGAGATCAACCAAAACTTTCAAACTCGGACCCAAGGTCTTATCGAAGAGGTTCCAGAGCAAGATCAGATATTTATACCATCAGTATCCCAACGGCTACACTCATGGAAACCAGAAGGAGAAGCGAAGACCATGCAAGAGCGGCTAAGCACCTCCACCTCCACCTCCACCTCCCCTCTTCTCAAATACATGCACCCTCCCATCGACGGAGCACTTACTCCCAACCCCCGATTCACACTTCCATTTCTTCGAAGCGCGACAATTTCATCAGACGATCTCCCGCGGTTTAGCGAAAGGTCACTGAGAGTGCACCATCTCCGACAAGATTCAGAACTCTTCCTTCAACCTGCGAAGGCTGCAAGCACCCTAGAGGACCCCGCTCCGGGTTCCCCGTCCAAGAGTATTAGCGGTGCCGGAATCTTGGAACTTGATGCTGTATCAAATGCAAGAGGTTTTGTGGGCTGGGACACCGAACTGCATAATCCTTCTACATACGCCCACCCTAATATTCCGAGAAGAAACGCACTAAGCCCGTTGAGTGACCCAAGCTCTCCCACGGAAAGTCTGATTGACCGTAAGGGATTAACACGACTTGCAATGGATTATGCCGCGCAAATGCCACCGACACCGCCAGGAAGCTCATATTCTCCCAGTGTCGGACGATCAGTTGACGGTGACCACCACTATTGGAGCGGAGAAGACATTTCTGAAGATGAACAAACTGAAGTTATTCCCAGAAAAGCTGGTAGCAATCTCCAAGTGCATCCTCATAGAAAGGGTATGAATGGGTTTGTGCCTTTTTTGCGTCAAGTCTGCGAGGTTGTGATGTCGAGGGATGAGTCTCTCCTTTTGATGAAGATTTGGTATATTCTGCTCATGGCATGGGCTATGTGGGCACTCGCAGAGCTCCTGGGCATCGGCATCGAGTTGATGCAAGTTGTGATCCTAGAGCCGGGGAGAATACTTTGCCATGCTCTCAAACGTTGGTTGGGTTGATGGATTGTGTCAATAGCCCTCGGTGCTCCCTCATTGTCCATTCAGGAGAGCGGCTCATGTATGCTTGGCGATTATATTGTAGTTTGGGGATTGGGGGTTGGGTTGGAGCTTGTCTAATGGTTACGAATACCAATTTTCCATTGAAAAGATCTTGGTGGTCTCCGAGTGATTGGATTTTAATAACTCTGCCTATCTAGCCTTAGTAGAAGTGGAATGTGGAATATTAGATCGTAGTTAACACAGCCGAAACCTAAAGCTAGGGGGGTTCCGAGCCATAATTGCCGAGTGACCCTAAGCTAAAACTAGAAGGTCTGTTTGTGCACAGAGGTCTCTGGCGGAATGCAGGGGTTTTTTGAAACTTCAATTCTTTTGTACTGTAGCTAGCAGGGCATTGGACGTCACGAATTTCTAGGCATGATTCGGACTAAGGTAGTCGCTTGCAGGAGAAGGATCTGCTAACCTCCCCCATCCACCTCAAAGACGGATTGTTCTGGACGCATGGGGCGTGGAAAGTTGAAAAAGATTGTACACAGTATTATTTGCTAGATGCAAGCTCATTGGCAACCAGGTTTGGAATAGAGGTCCGGAAAACGGTGTGATACTCTACTCTGGTATTGTGAGGGAAAAAAGGGAAGGCAAAGAAGATTTTTTTTACTATTTAGCACATGCACCTTACCTAACTTGTCATTAATACCGTATCAGAGACAGGTAGCTCGGAGGGTACAGTCCCACGGCCCTCGAGTGATGGACCATGACTCTAACCCTGCATATTCTCCTTTCCCTCCCTCCCTTTTCTTCTTTTTTCTCTTCATTCTTCCCAAGTTTATTTTATACCCCTCGCTGGCACACAGATGAGCACCTTACTAACTGCCATTTCCCCCTTCCGCCCAGCTTCATCAACTGGATCAATCAACCACTAGTCTATGCGATACTTACTCCTAGCCCCGCCTGGGGCCGTTCCCGATTTATGACACTGGCGGTATATACCGCTCCGGCCGTTACAGTTACAATGGTGGTCTGGGATAACAGCGACTGACTAATTAACCTATTCGTCCTCGGGAGCTAGTAGTAAGTATGATTTATGTTATGTACCTACTACTGGAATCCATGGGGGGGGGGGGGGGGTACTTTTTCAATGTTGCACAGTATAGTGGGGGATATATGCATCAATAATACACATGTATATATACAAAGTGGCGATTGGGGGGGTGGGTTATACGCTTTACCTCTCCCTCCACCTCTCCCGGCACCATGGCGGGGGGAAGTGTTGGGGGTGGGGGGTAACCACATGTATAATGTTACATTACCAACCAAGTTTACCTACAGCACTCATTATTCCCGCACCAAAGGGAATAAAAGCAAGAAAGAATGGTAGAAATTAGTACTGTGGTACAAGAGGAGTACTGTACATGGGGGTATACATAACCCCTAAGTTATCAATCCCGTGATGCCCTGTTCAAGAAAAGACCCCGTCGTGCGGTACAGTACAGTACTGCACTGTACATGCCTTTGTAGTGCATAAAGGTAAATCAATCCCAAATGTACTGTACCGGCGCCGGGAACCACATGAAGCATCCACCCATCTATCCATCAAGAAACCATCCACGCGGGGGGGTCAGTATACCAGCATGCGTAGAAACTCAATACCATGAAAACATGGCCCCATGTGGAGGGAAGGTCGCTAACTAGTTAGCTATAGGGGTTACGGCCAACAGCTGCCTTCCCAAGATAAAGAAGCAAAAGTTTTTATTTTTATTTTTACTTTATTTTTTTATCTTTTTATCTACAGGCCCCCCCTCCCATTCCCTTCTGCTACCCGCCGATCGCCAACCTTTAAGGTCTGGAGTCGGATTCTACCACCTCGTAGCAGGATTGTTAAACCCCAGAGCCCTATTGATGAAGGGCTAAGTTCTCCAATCTCCCAGTCCCCATAGGGCAGGATTTGAGGAATTCTCAGTTTTCCTGCCCTACATGACGGATCGTTCAATAATAACTGATTGTCAGCATGGATTGAACTCCTGGGCTCCCGCTAATTGCGACAGGAGTATTAACCACTGCGCCAGCTAGGTATTTCATGAAATGTCAACTTGGGAACTAATACTTATCCTACTGGAAGCCTGATTTCGGGATTTTAATAGGTGGGCAGTGTGTCTCTTCCTGAGTTTTGCTGGTAGATTTTAGTGGAGGTGTTTTTTTTGCTTCTTGGATGTTTAATGAGAGATTCCCTGTGGTTTTAAACAGAAGTGGCGCCTTGAGTACTCGTCACTGTTGTATGGAAATATACAGCCTGAGCGATACTAGCCTAGTATGTGCTGTACAGTACAACTTTTCAAAAAGCGCGATCTGGTTATGAAACCTGGCAGACTATCTAACCAGGTCTTCCCCTTCTGTCATAAATCCTATGCCTAGCAAGGATAAGAACCCAGAAAGCCAGGCAGCCGAAGGTCACAGACCAGCCACAAATGGAACCATCTTTTTTGGCATAGTGAGTGGTCTACCCCGGTTTATTACTGTATAACTGTCTACCCACAAATTGTGTTGCTGCCCGGATTTCCGAATCAGGCTGCTCTATGCCCGCAACTTCACATCGCTCCTTCTCACTCACTCACTTGCTGAAGTAGATGCCTACTACTTGCTGAAGGTACTGCGACACTGAAAGGGCAGGTGGAATGCAAGGGAGGAGGGGAAGGAAATTTTATAAGATGTGCAGAACCCTACGACGGGCTAGCCATTATGGTAGACCAATGCTTAGGAGGGAAAGTGCCGAGGCTCAAGGTTACCACGATCCAGGCGCTACCCAAGGTGGTTGTGTTTAGGGAATTGCATCGATATGATACTTTCAAGTCGAGTGTCAATGCCCTAGAAAAAAAGAACGCTTTGGTTGGCTGGTTAGCTAGTAGCCTGTTCTTTCCCTTCTAGGACTTTCACTGAGCTCCAGGGAAAAGGTGTAGTTAGCGCAGTGAGAAACACATACTAGAGCAGGATACAAAAGTAGGTAACGGGGCGGGAATGGCAAGCGTGTATAATATGATAATAATATCGTGTGAGTTCAGCTAATCGGTTTTAAGGTTTGTTTTTTTTTGTTTTTGACCTGTGGAAATGCATACCCTTTAGAATGTAAACAAGTAACCGAGTTAGTAAGGAAGGCCTGCCAGTAAGTGAGTACCAGTATTCCAGCCATATCCAAATATCCAAATATGCATTATATAAATAATTCTGTATGAGGGCTTAAGGAATTGGAAGATATATCATATTCCATAATGTAATTATACTAAAATATCTGATGAGAATTGATTTGCAGCAACCTAGAATAATGTTATTGTTTTTAATAAAGTCCTATTTTCTTTTCCTAAAAACCCTGTTTTTACTAAAGCTTTTTCCTTAGTGCCCAATAAGTATAAAGGTTCCATATCCAAATAGTAGCTGTCATTGTAACTATGATATTTTAATGAAAAGAAATGTTTAGTAGAAGGATGTCTGTAGGTTGAACTATATTCAAAAGTAAGCTCTGTTGCAATCTTTCTTTTGCAATATAAATGTCATTTTTCTTCCCTGCCAAACAGGGCCTAATTTATCCAAATAGTCAGAAAATGGGTCCCACAATACTGTTAGAAAAGGGATTCATGGATTAATAAGAGGATGATAAAATATATTTATGGAAGAATTGTAATAATGAGCATTTTGAAAGAAAAGAAAAATAGCAGAAGAGAGTATCATAAGAGGTAAAGCGGAAGGAAGTGGAAAAAAAAAAGGAGAGGATAAGGATAAAAATATGCAAGAAGATTGACAAAGCAGGATTCTCAACCTTGGTCAACCTTGGAAATTTATGTTCTTACCAGAAGATCAAAGGGATTATCAGACGATCAGTCCAGCATTTAAATCACACTCCGACATTGCATTAGAGTACCATAGCCTGTTCTCTACCACAAACTGGAACCACCATTTTACTCCCTATGCCACCATGACATCGATAAAGCCATCTATTCAGAAAACACCCATCCGCGCCAAAGAAAAAAAACAAAAGGAATTTTCCCATCACTTTTATCAAATTCATGACCTCATAACACTCAAAAAACTCACCCCCCTCCTATTTACATACTCCCACCCCCCACCTCCCTCACAAACTTCTTTCTCCCTTCTCCACCTGACCTTTCTCCCCGCCGTCGAGCGCGCTCCCCTCACTATAGCTGCCATTTCTCTCTGGCACGCCGAACAGCTTATCCATGTCCTCTAGTGTAAGACCCTTCGTCTCCGGGACGAAGAAGAAGGCCCATGTCCCCATTAGTATCATCAGCGAGGCGAAGAAGAAGTACGTGCCATAGCCAAGGGAGGTGATCATGTAAGGCGTTGTGCGTGAGATGATGAAGGACCAGAGCCATTGGTCAGCGGTTGTTATTGCTACACTGGTGGCGTGTCAGTAAATGGTCGGGGAGGGAGACGGGGTAGGGAGTACCAGAACATGCGGATTCCGATGGGGAAGATTTCGGAGCTGAGGGGAGGTTAGTTTGTGCTAGAGGTTTTTCGGGGGAGGGGGGAGAGGTACCAGTAGACCCAAGTGATTCCCTGCCAGGACATGCAGTAAATCTATAAACACTATCGTCAGCATGAACTCATACTTCGAATTACTATCAGAGGAGAACCTACAAATCCATAAAGATAGACGCAAACTATCGCCAGATACCCCCACCCATTCCTAGAATACTGCCCGGCGGCTGCAGCCTTTGCCGGGTCCGCCCTCATGACATAACCGCCGATATACCACCTGTGTATCCCCATTAGTATCATGACCATCACAATGGATCACTCGAGCTGGTAAAACATACATGGGCAAACTGCCAATGAAAGCACCGTAGATAAGTCCCTTGCGACGGCCAAGGCGCTCGACCAGCCAGACGGAGAATATAACCATACCAAGTGTCTTTGCAACACCGTAGAAGCCGGTTGCGAAGAGCTTTGTTGAAGTACCGGTTATACCAAGGGTTTCGAAGATGCGGGGGGAGTAGAATGTTATAATCTATAATACGGTTGTCGGTGAGAGGTCACGGGGGAATGTATGGGGGGGGGGGGCAAACGTTAACACCAGTGAGATTCTGACAAGCCATAAGAATAAGGCCGATTCCGATCCTGTTTCTATTCCCCTTGGAGCACATTTCCTTGACCCTGTAATACGTCAGCACCCTTCCTCCTCTCTCCCGTGGGGAAAAGATGGGACAAATACTCACTTCCCCTTAAAAGTCTCCGCTCCACCCTTCGAAGCTTCAAACTCGATCTGCTCCTTGATGCCCGCCAACTCCTCCTTTATGAATTCGTGGTCCCTCGGCAGCATGCGGAGGAAGGTCAGATTGACCCTCGCCTGATCCCAATTGTCTTGCTGACAGAGCCAACGCGGGGATTCGGGGGCTAGGATGGAGGCGGCGAACAGGAGGGCGCCGGGGACTAGTTGTAGGGCGGTTGGGATGAGCCATTGGGTGGGGCCGATTGGGTCGATAGTTCTGTCGACAGCGTAGTTTATCCAGAAGCCCTACGAAAGACTCAGAAAGGGCAAGTATATGAGAGGGGAGCCTCGGGAGAACAGACAAGCATCCCACCGCCCTGGCTTAAGATTTCGAATACACCGACCAGACGGCCGCGAATACTCGGCGGGGAGGTCTCAGCGATATACACGGCTATTTTCATTCATTGGCTACTGCGCGCAATTGAATCTTGTTATGATATAGGGCCAAGACTCACGAACGATAAGAGAAGCGCATCCAATCCCCAATCCGGCGATTGCCCTCCCAGCATAAATCATGGATAACCGTCCACCAGAGGAAGTCTGGAGTAGCAACGAGTGAGCTCCAGTGCTTTACCGTACCATTGCTGGACCATCAGGGAAAGTGCAATCAAACCATTACCACAGCACCAATGCAAAACACAATGGAAGAGAATACCATTCCCTTCTTACGCCCGTACCTTTCAGCAAATGGGAATGTTAGGAGGGAGCCGAAGAAGGTTCCAGCTTGGAATGTTGACACGATGTTTCCTGTGCCGGGTTATTCTCCCTTTTTTCCCCCTTCTCCTCATATCTTCAAAGGTGCGAGATACTTACCAGCAAGAGTATCGCGAACATGTTGGCTTTCAACATTAAGGCCGAAATCGCGCTTGAAGAGAGATAAGTTATGGATATTAGCGTGGCCCCATAAGCTATTTACAGAGTGGGTATGGCAGGACAGGATAGCGCATAGTATAGTCATGATATCATACCTTGAACGAGACTAAAGCTTGCGTCCCTCCGATAAAACTTGTGTCATATCCGACTTTGGACCCCAAGTATCAGTTCCTGCAATTGGGATAGCAAAAAAAGAATGTGCGAGTGAGGAGAAGAACATACTAGCCATAGCACTCATCGAAACGGCGAAGGCTGCCGTCAATTATCAGCAGGGTCCTCCTTATCCCCCCCCTTCCCCAGAGCAAACAACTTGGGCGGGCAAACCCAGAAGATGAATCCTCCAATTCCGAACCTCCTTCGGATCGTTCGTCCCACTAGCATGCAGCCCCATCTCTTCCCCTTTTCTCCACGTTCCCTCCTTACTATCCTTCCGTGTAATGATGCTGTATAGTGTGTTATCGCGCCGCCTCTCACAATAAGAAGGAAAAAATAAATAAACCACAAATCAAAGTACAGAAAAAGAAGAAGAAGGGTAGAAAGGTATTAAGAGAAAAATGATAAAAACAAAAATTGTGCACCTCCCACTGGCCCTTCACACCCCCCCTTCCTCTTATATATTCCTGCGAACATTGTGAACATTACATTACATTGCTAGTTTTCCCCAATTTTTCCTCTCCGTTCCGGTGCTATTCTGCCGATGGGAGAAAGATAGGCAGGCAGGTAGGCAGGCGTTACCGATCCTGCACTCACGAATAAGGGGGAGATCGACCCGAATCACCCCCCCACCCCCCTGGTACTACTGTACTCGAGTACCACTAATTACGCTGATTCTTCCATAGTCTATTGAGTACTACGTACTCCAGTACTCGCGTGGCCGGGGCTGGTGGTCGTAGCGTGTTGTGGCGACCTTTTTTTTTATAGTCATCTGCCAGTCAACCAGGGAGCAAAAGATATCGAAAGTATTCCTTCTTACGGGTAATTGGCCTGCTACCGTAGTCAATATCTTTTATCCTGGGCAATAAGAGTGAACCAATTTGCCAAGAAAGTAAGTAACTCCCTTGCCTTCCATTCCCTCTCCAAAAGTAGAAGGTAAATTAAGAATATGGATCCACAACGGCTCCAATACCGCCCCCTCCTCAATGCATCCTGCATATCCTCATGTCAAGTAGACTAATATCGTAAGTCAACCTCCACCAACCCTGTCCCCCCGTCCGAGTACGGCAACTTCCTACTACCGGTATGATAGTATAAAGTGATTAAATTACGCAGATACACCAGATTGAAGAAGAAGAGAAAGAAGAAGAAAAAAATAACAAAAACCCCCCCCCCGGTGCAGGCTCCGCCTGTAGGAGGATGGGTGGATGCTTACCACTCACTTACTCACTCACTTATTCATTCTACTCTCAGCTCTCTGCTCTCGATGGATGATGGCTGAGGTGGTGGGGAAAGGGGAAAAAAGAAGTGAAGGAAAGAAAGAAGAAAAGAAAAAAAAATGCCAGAAATTAGAATAACCTAGCTTTCCTACAGTATCTACAAGTAACCCATACCAGCAATATGACATTTTTTCGATTTGGCTTCAAGGTAACGGTGAGATATTGGGTAATCTAACTTATTGCATTCCTGAAGATGGCATGAAACGCCCCATGACAGGCATGCAGGCGATCAAACGGGCGCTGTACTAGTACTCGCACTTGTATCTGGCACAAAGTAGTCTATCTGAAAAAAGAGACCGAGGTTTCTTATTATTAGTATTATTTTCACCTTCCCCGGCCCTTGGGCCTTTTTATAAGGACAGTGGGTAGCCCCAGACATAATACAAATTGCTGGACCCAAGCACCACACTGTGGCTTCGGCGCCTCAGCAACGAATACCGGTAGTGTAACTGTAGGGGTTTAGTTAACTCACGCTTCGAGTTCATGGCTTATTCGAATGTACGGAGTAGGGTGGTTTGCCCCTGCCGAGTCGAGAAGTAGAGAAGAAGGCAGAGAGAAAATCCCCTTTCGCCCAAGCTTTTCATCAATTAACTGTACTCAAGTACAAAACTGTCACCCTAAAACCTCCCATTTACTCCATTATTCCCCTTTCTAAAATAAAAAATATATAACAGTACTCATACCATCTAGAAATATCGTCTCCATTGCAAAAAAATACCGGTGCTGGCCAGGGATTACAATTGTACCGGGCTATCAGTGCCAAGCTCCCCAAACGAGAGTTCTCCGAAACCACTCCTTGCAAGGGATGTGGGGGGAAGCATGCAACCAAAAAAAAGTTACCACACTTCTTGAGTACTCGTACAGTACGCTGCACAGTAGATCACAACTCCCGTCCCCCCTCGTACAAGGGCAAGAATAGCAGACAAGTCCATGCCAGCTGGGACTTGTGCTTATCAATGATGATGCAAGGATGTGGGGTGGGGCGCCTCCAATTCCCCAACAAACTATTGTAATAGATGATGATCATAAAAAATCACTCGCGCGTTTTATTGTGCTCTGCTGTGCTGCACTTGTGCCCCCAACCTGCGAAATCCGAGGATGGGTGGGCGGGTGAAGATTTAAGTACACACTACGCGTTCATATCTCTGAGTCCCGAAACCCAGTGAAAGAAAAATAAAAAGGCTAAATTATGGAAGCCACCAATTTCGAGAGTTAGTTCCAAGGGCGGAAGGGGGGGGAAGACGGGATGGTATCATACGAGATAAGATAAAGTGTTCTGGGACCCCACTTGCGTTTGACACCGGATTGTATCCGAAATAGAATAGAAGATAAAAAAAGTTAGTAGATAATTCGCGGAGAAGCAAGAGAAAAAAATAACGGTAGTGGACTCTGCTCTGCTGCACTATACTGTATGAAATGCCCGTATCTCAAGTGAATGGAGAGACAGATATCATCACAATGCTGCCCAAGCTCCAAAATCCTCATCTTGTCCCCACAATTTCCCTCCCTCCATCGCAGAAGGTTGCGAGGGAAGGGGGAAAGAAAGAAAGAAATGGACCAAGCCACCAGTGAGTGAGTGTAAAAGCCACGCATAGAGACTGACTAGCTGACAGGCGAGCAAGGTGGAGGGGTCCGAAGAAATAGAAGTCCCCACTATGGCGGCGAGGGGAAAAAGAAAGGAAAGAGAAACAGCCGGGATTACCCAGCACAGCGATAGGGAACTCCATCCAAGAGCCTCCATCCGATTCCCTAACAACATATGCCGCTCCTCTTCCTCTCCCCACCGCGTTCACCCGCGGCATCCACTCCACCCCCTCCGCCTCCAAATTCACCAGCATACCCGGGCCCATAAGTCCTCTCATGATCAATCTCCGCACGGCGCTCAACGAGCTTGCGTGCAATTACCTGAAACACCTCATCGATTCCTGCGGCCACCAGACAGACGCCCATTACCAGTCCGTGCGGGGGAAAACATATAACGGCACAATTGTGCGACATGGACAGAAACCAAAAACTCACCTTGATCATCCCTGGCAGAAATCTCGTGGCAGGTATCCATCCCCAGCCACGACGCATCCTCGCTATCACCTAGATGCTCGGCGGCGTAGGCAACGCACCTGTCGAACGAAACTTCACGCTTCGAAGGGTCCGCATTGACAAGGTCCGCTTTCGTCCCAACAATGTGGATTATTATGTTTTGGTTGTTTACATTCTTCTTGAGTTCGACAAGCCTTTAGAAGTAGCATTGATGGGGTATTGGTTTTTAGGTTGGCATGGGAGAAGAAAAAAATCAAGAAACTAATGCATGTATGTATGTGGAAGGTGGTAATAGCAAGGGGGCAAACATGGGAAGTTGAGTGCAATTGCGGGAAGGGGGAAAGTGGTTTTGTTTACCATGAATGCATTGCCAAGAACGAAGCTTCCGAAGTAATGTCGTAGCAAAGAATTCCACAATTCGCAGAACGATAGTAGAGTTTCGAAATCGAGCGGTAGCGTTCCTGACCGGCGGTGTCCTGCAAAAAGCAATACGATATCCGTCAGAACCATAATCCCACAACCAGGTCCACATCAGCATAAGCGGCGGCGGCGGCGGGGATATCACCCAAATCTACAGGGATGACCACATCAGCACCGATAACCATAGATAAGCGAATCACTAACAGAAACCCATACCTGAAGCCTAACCAGACAATCATCGACAACAACCTTCTTCGCTAAGAACGAAGCACCAATCGTCGATTCTGAAGCCGGATCGAATGTATTTTTGACATATCTGACCACCAAAGAAGTCTTCCCCACACCTACACATAAGAAAAGCCCCCCGCCAGAATCAGTTGATACTACCCAAGGACTGCAAAGACGACCCAAACCAACCTTGAGTTCCCAAAACAACAACCTTCGCTTCAAGGCTCATGACACCGAGTAATTTATCCGAACCCGATTCCCTATTGTCTATGCGTTCGTAAAGCCTTTTCTTCCCTTTCACACTCTCTTCCACTCGTAAAAAGTGCAGCAACGGACCGAGAGAGTGGAAAGAAGGAAAGAAAAATGAAAATGAAAAAAAAAAAAGAATACTACCCTCACAGAGGATATGCCAGCAAACGATGAAGAATGAGCGGGGTGAAGTAAGGAGGTGGTGGTATTCGTGAGGGTGGGCGGTGGGCTCGCGAGTTTGATAAGAAAGTAGCGCAAGGGAACGGTCAGCAGGGTGAAATAAGAGGAAGCCACCCACCAAAGGAAGGGTAGACGATTTGCCGGCGAGGGGAGAGGGAGAGAGGGTAGTTTGTGGCCGAACGAGCGAGCGAGCTGGGGTAGTCTGGTCTTGGCGCCCAAATTGAACCCTTACTGACAAGGACAGTATTCCAGGTCATGTCCGATATATTACAGTCTGAGACGTTGAATGGATGGGTGGATGGATCAATGGTGTAGGCCGATGCATGCCGTTTTGGCTTCGGTGGGTTCGCTTGGGTGCGGGATTAGATTACCACCAGTTCTGTATGATAAATTACTACACAGAAGGTTCTGCGCCGTAAGTAACTAGTAGATGGATTAGATAGATGAGCTATGATTTGTATACATTCCAGGAACGAGAAACAAATAGACGACTAGTAAACCAAACCAACTTACCGGGAGCGCCACACCGACCAGGTGAGAACGATAAACTATTACTCGTTGGATACTACAAACTATAGACGAAGTAGAACTTGGAGTACTTGTATATAGCCCACCATATATAAGACTCGGCTGTTCCATACGGTACCAGTACTGTACTCGAGTACGAGTACAATACTCGCCCACGTCCAAAGGGGACAGAAAGAAGAAAAAACCAGCAAGGTCAGGTGGAGTATGATAGTTGGGAGCAGGAGAGGCAGGTTGCACCAGTCGAAAAACTACCGTCTTGGCAGACACCAGAATGTGTGGTACAATTCCTTCAAGTTGAGGGGTCTTAAACAATATACAAAACAAGCTAAAAACTGGTGAGAAGATATCAAGGGGACACCGGCAAGGTATTAGATATTATATTTCACTAAATCTATCATAATAGAAATAACTATTTAATTGTATTTAATGAAAATGAAAGGCTTAAACTGCTGACTACAATTTATTTAATATACTATCAGAATGCTTAAAAAATACTAGATGCAATTGAAGCAAAAATAGGTCACAGCTGTATTGCTTAAACAATTAATCATCCTATACTATAATATAGAAATAACCATAGGTAAGCGAATATGAACAGTAGACTTATAACCAGAAGTCTTGGTTTCCTTCTTCTTCTTTTTAATATTGATTTATATTTAATCTTAAGGGTAATAGAAGGCTGATTTAATTACAAGTGTCAGGGGTGATGTTTTCGTACACCAAATACCAAGTAATCAGTTAAATAAACATGGGAGAAGACAAAGTAGAGAACGGTGACACATTTTGATATGACGATGGATTTTGGATATGACCATGCTAATGGATAATTACTAGGATTGAATGAGAATGACATAGTGATTTTTGTAAGTAGAGGCATCGTGACCTTAAAAACTTGGATAGCCCCATGATAGTCGTATGGTGACATTAGAAACACCAACAAAATAGCTTTTTAAAAAGGAAAGAAAAATAAAAAAACCTGCTTTGAAATGGAAAAATGAAAGGAGC
>Ga0307509_10000239_pt1 | contig 89028 bp, 102 predicted proteins | sample 10_EM_MG_FD_202245 | JGI IMG/M metagenome (GOLD analysis project Ga0307509, IMG submission 202245) | Populus trichocarpa ectomycorrhiza microbial communities from riparian zone in the Pacific Northwest, United States - 10_EM | ecosystem: Host-associated > Plants > Roots > Unclassified | place...
GTATTCCGCGAAAAACAGCGTCCGTTGACTAGGTACGTGTGATAGACTCGCCGGCAATACACCGCTTCGTTGGGTAGATGGATGGATGGATGGATGGATGGATTTGTTTGATCGTCTTCCGTGAAAATCTTTCTCCTCAACAGGCAGAAAAAATTTTCGTAGCTTTTTCCAGACTTGTTAGGCCGGGCTCATAACCTGATAGCGACACTCTGATGGCAGCTCGCTCACAACCCAATGATAACTGGGGTAGCGTAGGTAACGGCGCGAAGCACGCAGAAAAGCACGTAGGTGGTGGTTCCGGTATGTGATGATAACGATGTGGATGTTCGATGTACGATACAGGAAGCTCTCTACTGGTAGCTCAGACTAAATACAGAAGAAAGCGCACAAACACACAAAACAGGAAAAACCCACACAACGGGAAAAACCCCCAAGTGGTAGTCACGACCCTAAACCGGTCGTACCCCAAACTAACTATCATACCCTAACAACTATGGGATTCCAGCTATCACTAAGAAGGCGTGAAATAACGTTATACAAAAAAGGGCTCGGTGATCGCATACCAGACACCAGTGGAAACTGGCTTTAAGTTCAGTGCTCTGTAAACCCCTAGTAAAAAAACCTTGCTTTAGGCTTTCCTCCTGCTGAAGAGTCTGTAGTGCTATGGATAATAGTCGTATTGAGACGTTCCATATAGCGTTGAATAGTTGAAAAGGTGTAGAATAATGTCCCTAAGGGGCTCCACAATTGCCATCAGGACGCTGCCAGAATCTGGCTTTAAAGTCAGCACATAAGAGAATCCTTGTTCAAAAAACCTGGTATAAGACGCCTACTTCTTCAGATTACTCAATACCCCCATCAGGAATCATCGTATCGAGACGTCCTTTATGGCTTTGGATAGCTGAGAAGGTGTGGAATGATGTCTTAAAGGGGTTGCATGATGGTACTACTGACCCTAGCGGAATCTGACTTTAAAGTCAGCGCTCACATGACCCTAAAAGAATCTGGCATTAGGCCTCCTCCTCTCAGAAAACACTGTAGTGCCCCAGAAAATAGTTGTATCAAGACGTTCTTTACCGTGTTGGATAGCTGAGAAGGCAAGGAATAACATCTCAAAGGGGCTCCGTGATCGCATATCTGATACCGTCAAAGCCTAGCTTGAAGGGCAGTACAGGCTAAACGCCTCAAAAAAAACTTGCCATAGAGGTAACTCCATGAATAATAGTCATGTCAGGATGGATCTTATACTGGTGTGTTGCTGGTAGGAAGACTAGCATGATGCAGGTGTCGGATTCAGAATCGATAGAGTAGTTGTAGTGGAGTCTTAAGGCAAGGCCATAGTCAGGGAAGGTCAGTGAGGAGAGAATAGTGCAGGATAACTCCTGGCTAACATTTGATCCTTAATAGCTTCCTGCCATACACTGTATCTGGGGTCGTCTTGGAGACCAACCCTAATGCCCATTGACCTCTTATGATCATTGATTATTCTTTTCTCTGAGCATCAAAATGAGATTTCTCAAATGAGGGAAATTAGCAGGAAGCTGATATGTCTGACCTGCTGGTACGACCTGTGGCCTGCCAGTTAGTATCAGTGCATATTGAATGATGTTGATATTCTGCACTATATCGAGTATGTTTTTGAGTATATTGATTTGATAAATATAAGAGGCTAGTAATATGTGTGATGTGTGTCTTGTGGATCTTATGGAAGTTCTAAATGGCGGATGATTCTTGTATGAGGTCCCCCTGGGTTGATCTGTTTCCATTATATATAAAACACTATGATCTTTTAGGGCCGTTAAAAGAGTCCAGTATTTTTAACAATTTATTTGAGAACCGGGATCTGACGCTTTACAACAGGACACCACCATAATCTGATTCAACTTGAACAAATGAAACGGAATAAAAACTCTTGCATTCAAACAAGGTATTCCCAGTCTGCTATCAAGATCCTGATTCAAACAATCTAAGGCTGCACCATGTGACCTTTATGCTAAGCAATTGAAAATACTCGATCCAGTTTAGATCATTCGAGTCACCTGACCCTAGGTGTGATCCACACAGGTTGTTGACCTCTCCCCTAATGGCATTACCCTCGAAACTTGACAAGGCCAAGATAATCTGCAAAATCTCACTCTATGCCTAACAAATGGCCATTCTGCTGACTGAAATACAGTCAGTCTCGTGCATATGAGAAGTACCTGTGAAATGCTGTCATAAATCTTCATCTTACTGTCTACAATACAATATCCATCCTCACCGACTACTAACGATAACAAAGGAAGCAACATATTGCCCTACAAGAGGCACCTCCGCTTAGATTCCGACTCTTAATCGTATCCTGATCCCACCAGATGTTCGTATAGCGCATTCAATGACATAAGTCATGCGTCTGATACAGAGATACTCACTTAAACTGCAAGTCCAATACCTAGTAAACCAATGCTTTATGAAGGGGCTGGTGAATCTATAGCAGATATCAAGAGTTTTGAGTAAGAACCAAGTAATCTGCCAGCACCCATGCTCCCCATTTAGTGGTGTGCACAGTTTCAAGCTAGCGGTTTGATTCATTGAGAATAAAATACATAAGTCAGTAATCAAGAATACTTCTTGAGTGGTCTCGGTAATGCTTCATTAGCCATATATGGTTCTATGCATATGCTTGAGAACCTCCTCTATGCATTGGATTCTCACAGTACATATCTTCAATAAAACGAAGAACAGGTTGAGGATGGAAAGTGAACATTGTCATTCTTCAATTGCAACTTTCTAGGTTGGGTCAGATATCTCTTGCACTAAATCACCTATAGAAATGACTTTGTCTACTCACCATGCAAGGAATACGACACCAATAGACAACAGATATATACAGAAATGCGCATGGCGGACTGGTAGTGGGATCTTCAAGTACAGCCTTATAATCCTCTTTTAAGTAAACAATTCCTTACTGAACCCAGGAGACACCTCCACCAGGTGCGATGCATGTTCCAATCATAGGGATGTCTGATCAGACGCATCTCACAAACTTCTCCAGTGCCAAGAAAGCATGGCCTCTCTATATCATACTTGGAAATTACCTGTCTAGCCAGCACAATAGCTCCGCAACTATGGCAGTTCTGCTTTTTGCATTATTGCCTATTCTTCCAAAACTATGAAAGTCCTCCAAGGCAGATCAACACTAGAGACAAATCAAAGCTGACACCCTGTGTGATGTATACAAACTCATCTTTGCACCTCCACAAGATCTGGCACGTGATGGCGTATTAATTGGCTGTGCCAATGGGAAGATTCAGAGATGCTTCCCAATCTTGGCTGCATGGATTTCATGCCATTTAGAAAATGTTGCACTGCCCGGAATAAAATCTAATGTCTGTCCTAGATGCGAGGTCCCTGCACTCAGATTAGACACGAACAGGAAAGTCTATCCAGTTAGAGATTATGCAATATATTACTATTACGACCATGAAGGCTGGATCGCAGAAACTGACCACACCAACATCACACCTAAGAGTCTTGGTAATAGATTATGTCAAAATGTTTTTTACAGGCTCATCCAGGTTTCACTGTCAGATTTACACAAACCAGACATGCTTCATTCAGTTGGTCTTAGGTTATTCAAGCACTTGATGGACTAGATACAGGCCTTTCTGAAAAAGCACAGATGACTTGAGGCATTTAACAAAGTTTGAAAGGTATTACCACCTTAACCAGGATTCCTTGTACCCAAAAAAGCCTTCTACGAGGTTATGCAGTGGCAAGGGAAAGAGATGCTGAATCTTGGGCGTTGTGTTCTGAGGGTTCTCAATGTGGCACTGGGTCAGCCTGTGAGTGCCCAACTCATAACGTTCAAGCGTGCTCTTGGCTGCCTAAGGGTGCTGGTCGATTTCAATATGATGGCGCAATACTGAAGTCACACAGCAGAACCAATCACCTATATGGATGACTATCTGGACATGTTTTCTAAGATGAAGGATATCTTGTTAGAGTTTCAAGTAACTAAACAGATACACGTGAAGATCAGTGAGCAATAAAGAGGGCTGTGACATGATAGGCCTAAGACAAGGTGTAACGACCCTACGATAGGTAGCTACAATGACTATCACCTTAGCCCAAATGGTATACCAAGTGGTAACCAGAGGTGGTATGGTCTGGTATACTTAGAATACAAATAGCTGGTTAACCTAGGACGAGGCCTAGGACATAGTAGAGTAGCCTTGGGTACTCTACGAGGCAGGGTAACCTTTCGGGAGTAAGTTCGCATAAAGTCAAGGAATTTATGGGAACGTTACACAGACCTCTGAGACAACATTTAGTGTTGACGGGCGGACTGCCTGAGTGGTTAAAGGCATGAGAAGGCAAAGTTACCCTACCTTGGGAATTTGACCTTTATGCCAATGGATCCCAGTTACCCTACTGTGAAGTCCAAGTTACCCTACCTTCACCAGCCAAGTCATCCTAGAACTTAGAGGTCGATTGCCTCACATTCTATGGGCTCTTGGATGTTCATAGGTGCACACGCATTTGCGAGGACAAGCCCCATGCCAGAGTAATGGTGGTCCGAACATGCTATTGAACTTGGGAGGGTTTGGCTAACACCCCCCTCTGGCCCCAGTGTTGGGACGGCGCGTCATAGGCAGACGGCTGTGTAGTTGCTCGTTTGCTAGTTAAAAGAGGTCATTGGAGCAGCTGCCGTAACACCGTATAAGTCATCGCCGTCCGTCCGAATGGATGTCGTTCGCAGGATATATAAGGTGAGTATGGGTAACCGCCAAAATGGGGTTCGCACATATATGGTCTCTCGGGCATCTAGGAGTCAATTCTAGCCTACGGGTTGTAGGGTAGTCTTCCTAGTGGTAGTAAGGTAGTCTCAGAAGGCCAGGGTGCTTTCGGGACAAATACCTCAGTAACCAGCCCGGACCTTCTCCCCTTGATTTGTAGCATTACTATGGGTTGTTATTGGACTCTAGAGGTATGAGTCTTATCACGGTAGAGTATGTCCCGAGAGGCTCGCTATGGGTAATGCCCACTTCGCCAACCATCGGCTACATCTCACCGGGGGAGCTTGCAAGTCAATATATCACATTAAATAGTCGCGTAGATTAAATGATGGACTGCATAGCTTGTATAGACGAAACTACCACTAGGCCAGTGAGTCCACCACCTAGGCATTGACTCCGGTTGTTGTCATAATAGTTAGCCACTGGTAAGACTTCGATAGGAAGAGTTTTTCCACCTGCGGTTGTATTGGAGATGCATTGCAGAAACTCACATCCCATTGGCGGAGTTAAGTGTACCCGAGTTGGTCTGACACTTCCAGCAGGATAATTCCTGATGGAGGGTAGACCTCGGACAAACCCTGAGCAGGACAGGGTGCTCGCACAAGGTCGGAGTAGTGGTGAATGTCAAAGGCTTAAATCTGATATCTACTTAAAGTTTAAGCGTTTGGCATCCTACTTCGATAACCAACTTTCCTCGAGAGAACTTATTGAGTGAAGCTTTCAGCTTAATGATATTAAGTTTAACCGTTTTTATTCTTCATGAATTATTTACTCTATCTTTATCTTCTACTTTGAGTTTTGGTGCGGTCGCAACCTTAGAGTTCACCTCTCTATAGGGTACCCCTATTACACAAGGGAGCGCATCACACCCTTGAAACAGCGCCAGATCAGCAAAGCAGAAATGGGGAGAAGAAACCGAGCAATGTATGGACTTGATCTTTTATGAATCTCATTTCAACTTCATCAAGATAAATTTGCTCAGTCACATTTGTGATGATATATGCCAGTTTGGCAATATTCCGATGTTCAACCGAGCTCAGTGAAAATAACATATCAGACCCAAATTAAGGCTGGATAGTGGCAATCAAATAAAAGCCATGCCTTAGGGCAACTTATACAGATCGATAGTCAACAACATGGCATCCGAATGAGACTATTGAATCTGGAATCTCTGTAACATTGCGGTGCAGATCTCTCTCCAGACCTGATAAAACATTTCGACACAACTAGCACCACAACAGAGCCTGACCTTTATAGGAGGATGCTGAAGGGACACAGGGACAACATTTCCAACATGGCAGATTTTAGTCAGGTTTTGGGTGTCCCCACTCAGATTATATGTCATGAATTCATCCAATACAGCTAGCATAATCTGCCACCAGAGCACCGTGTTTGGATGGACCCTGAGATACTCGAATCACTTCGCATTGAGCTACTGTCACAACCAGGAATTCCGGTTCTTGTCTTCCAAGAAACTGAAATATACAACATCTACTATGCGCGATACACAAGTGTTCTCAACTTTAGGAACAACAGGAGTGACAACAATTAGGTTTAGGTGCAGGCCAGAACAGAAGAGATGTATGGTATACTTCAGGGCCATCTTCCAGCCAAGCTCGTTGCACCCTTCAAAATCATGGACTACAGATGCAAGGATCAAGTACGCCACCTCGCCAGCATTCATGTCTTGAGTGCAGTAAACTCAGGGTGTATATCAGATGTACATAGCCTTGTTACTGTACAAATATGATAGGATGCTCGAGAGTTTACTGTAGTTGACATAGGGACAATTCTCAGCCTGGCGCACCTTATCCCAAGGGAAGATCAGCCCTGGATTTTCAATAGCCAGATCAATTGAAGAACATTTGGTGAGGCATATTAAGGGTTGGGGATGTCAGGGGGAATCTGTGATGCTATTTTTGGTCGGAAATTGAGGGAAGAACCTAGTACTAGTATAGTAGTATAAAATCTACCAATGAATAAACAAGCTATAGAGTTGAATCACCAGATCCATAAACTACAATAGCGGATAATCAGTAGTATATGACCCCCATGCGGAAGACATGATTTAACCAAAAGTGCTACTGCTCCCCATGCCAGTTGACGCAATGAAGACGCAAAATTAGGCTGCATCCAGCATGTGATTGAAGTAACTTGAACGGGCACCTGGGGGTATTCAGGATGCTGCTATGAAGCAACCTCCTATTCTGATACAAAGAAGCTTGCAGTGTGACCCGGGCGGCATGGGATGTGAGCTGGCATTGTGAGGAAACTCAGGACATATGGAATTTTAGCGGGCATTGCTGGGCAACTCAGGACGCACAGGACACACAGGATGCAGATTCAACATCATGTGTGTCAGGACGCAATGGCGCCATATCTGACACAGGGTAATTTTTTGCTGATGGATCTTACCAAGATACACCCACCATGGTAAGTTTGTAGTTTCTGTTTTGTTCCATGTGATCACCTGGCATCATCCGCATTATCCAGAGGGGACGATAGTTGTACCTATTTGTCGGGAATGAAGGGCAGATGCTGACATGAGTCCGCCTGATTTGCATGGGGAAATTTCTGTAGGGCTTCTAAGAATTGTGAATTTGAAATCGATGATCTCGAAAGTGATTGGACGTATCCCGAAAACCACTTTGACTTTATCCATATTCGAAGCCTAAGTGGATGCTTTCAAGACTAGGGTATGGTAGTAAGGAGATGTTACAAGTATGCCATCCACCATTCACTGGGTCCTCTATGTCATCTGTCGATCTAATGAACCCCTCACTCATACTTCGCCCAGGGGATACATCAAGTTCCAAGACTACAACGGTGACTTCAAATCGGGATTAGGAGATGTGCCAAATGGCCACCTTTTACGGTACTGGGAGGTGGTGTCCGACGCTGTGTCGTCAACTGGTAGGCCCTTCCACATAGCTTCAACCATTGAGAAACGTATCAAAGCAGCTGGGTTTGCCGATGTCGCCGTGAGAAAGGACATGTGGCCACTGGGGCCGTGGCTGAAGGACAGGCGTATGAAGGAGATTGGTCGCCTGGGGAGGAGTGGACTGAGGAGTGCTTTTCACCCTTTTGCCTCGGCTCTGCTCAGGAGAGTGCTGGGTTGGGAGGAGGCACAAGTGCAGAAGCTGTGCCAGGAGGCAGCGCAGGAGTTTAATGATAAGGGTGCGCAGCTTTACGTTACTGCGTGAATCCCCCCGGCTTCTCGCTGCATGCCAATAGCTAATAGATTACAGATACTACGTATGTGGTCGTAAGCCATCATGACCTCAACACACCGGAGGGATGGGATTATATTTGTCAACCAACTTAGCCACCGATCAGAAAACCAACAAGAGAGACCAATAAATCACCGGATCTAGATGGCATCCCGAAGATTGGGTGGACATTTGAGTGTTTTTCATCTGATTTGGCACGTTTTGCGTGCCGATTTCATTTTGTTCGGCATATCCGTAAGCAACTTAAACTTATTTCCTCTGTTTTAGTTTCATCTGTCTCTCTTTTTTCTTTCCTTTTTCTTCATGTCAATCATTGTTTTTGGATGAATGAACTTGAGCTTTCGGTTATTGTATAATTAAGGAAAAAGAGGAAGAAAGAGTAGGGTTTGACCTGCTTTGGTAAGGGGGCATGTATGTTAGTTTTGCGGTATGATACTATGAGTGATATTATGTGGATGGCATGGTACACACTTATGTCTTTAGAGAGCTCTAGGTTGTGTACGCGTTAGTAATGACGATGAGGTTGACTGCAGAATGATATGTTGGCTTCTACATGTACTAGTATAGTGTACCAGTATTTTGCATTTAGTGAGTTAGTGTTAACAGTTGGTCCAACAGCGTGCTCATCGATAATTCTGGACAAAGGTCTCTCACCTCCTTCATACTGACCTGGGATGAAGGTATATCAATGTTGTATGCTAAGGCATAATACTTTTTTTTTGAAATATGTTGCGAGGCAGAGTTATGGAGGCAATTAATACAAAGAGCGAAGGGCAATAGGTACCGAGTGATTGGCAGTGTGGGCTGGATTTTGAAGTGCTTTATGAGGGGATTTGGTGGACAGAGTTACCTGGCATCATGTGGGATGTTGTTTTATTAGCGAGGAATTACAGTTTCATGCTCCGTGAATACTTGTGCCGAAGTCTTAAGTATAGTATGATACGTTAAACTATCGTAGTAGCTCCATGAATCTTTGTATGGTAGGGTATGGTATGTTCAAGCTCATGAACTGGCTCTTGATAAAAATCCCCATCATAATATTGAGAAAGAGAAGGACGACCTTTCAGTAAAACGTCTGCTGAGTAGTGTGGCCGGGGGCCCTCCTTATTCATACTGGGCTGGCAAAAAAGATTCCCTCTGGTATGGTTTACCGTACTAAATTTGATGCCCGCTTGGGGATTTTTTAGTGGGTTGTTCGCCACCCCCCCCCCCCCTGTTGGTTATCCCCTCCCTCACGTTAATATCATACTTGATCAGATATCGAGGCATCAAACAGCACTTATCGACTCGGAATTATTCACCTTGTGAGGATACTGCATATATATCATAATTCAAGAGGGGTGAAAGTGTAGAAAAAACTTGGCTTATCATACAGTACTTGAATGTTTCATCTAGGCTTGGCGCACCCCAAAACAGTTAACTTGCCATTACGCTACGATACTTTACCATAAGATATTTGTCGCCGGAGTCAGGAGGTCGGCAGGAGGGAAGAGTAAAAAGGTATAAGTAGTGTAAACCAACTTGAAATCTTGGCATCCCCCACTTCTACTATTTATAAGGGTCTATGACACTTTAATAATACGGTTAAACTCTGCCACTCAAATTTCTTCTCAGGCTCATTCCCGCCTTCACTACGGTATTCTACGACTCAGCTTACCCATTCTCGAGACCCGATCAGTGAGTCCCCAGCAGCTCACCGCCGAGGTGATGGGCATATATGCCGGTTTAGTAATGGTTGAGGCAAAATGTGCCAAGGTGGATACTAAGCAAGCTGCCGCAACTTTTGATGATGATAGCCAAGCGCAACAACCTCGCCTGAATGGTGAGCAAGGGCGAGCTTTGCATCGCTTTGCATCGCACCCTACGGTATGAGCTTCCTGACTCCATTTTGGCCTCGCAACATCTGGGTGCTGCCCTAGCTTTAAGGCCATCGTACTCTGATTTGGCAGGGGAACCTGAACAAGCAATTTCGAAAGGGCCAGACTTGCTAAAAGGGAACTTTTCGGTATGTTTTGTACCCCCTATAACTACTGAGCAACACACATAATTTATCTAGACCTTGGTCGTTGACACCAGTCTTTTATTCAGTCATCTTGAAATCTTCAACCTCATGGCGCCGACATTCGATTGGCATGGCGGGGAATTTGCTTTTTTTTTGAACGCGCATCCTATAGGCACTGCAAGGGAAAAGGGGCAGTTAAAAGCAAGGGTGGATTCACCTAAAGTCATTTGCGAGTCTTTTTTGGGATTGGAATCCTCTCCCCTCCGAAAGAGCATCGCTATCTTTACTCAAAATGCGATGCTCTTCAATTTTAGTTGGCTATTACCCCCTTGCTGATTCTGTACCTCTGGTTCGATTTATGGGGGAATTGAACGTTACTTGAGGGACCACGAAAATATGTACATATACACCATAGTTGTGGTGAGGTGTCTAGTTTTGGGCGATCACGTTTGACGATGTCGGACTTTTCGGGGGTTTGTTTGGCAAGGGTTTGGGGGATTTCCTATTTTAAGGGGCGTATTTGGAGGTTTATGTGCAGTCAGGCATGTTGTGGGTAAGTTAGATGGGAGGTGTGGTGGACAAGGGCCGGGAGAGATATAAGTTACCGGTACTACGCAGGCTCTAGGAGTGATTAAGTTTAATCGTGTTCGTACCATTTCGATAGTACTTGTTTCTACCATAAAGGCCCATTCAGGATCCATCCAAACAGTATGAAGCTAGCCTGGCCCCGTTCGATATTGCGAAGGAGTATGATATTGCCAAGAAACAAAATACATGATATCACTCGAGTCTTGGCAAAATCGTAATGAAGCCAATAACGACAGGGAAGGGTTCAACCGGCCCTTCGCCTTGCGCAAATTACATTAACCGCAATTAACAATACCTTCCCAAGTATTATCATCTCCCAGGCCCAGGCTCATACCCTCCCCTCCCTAATACGAAATCCTCCGGCACGAGATCCACTATACTATCCCTCCCACTCTTCATGCTAGTCGTCCTCCCGACCCCATGAGCATGCACGACGCTAGTCCCCATAGTCGGACTCCCCGCCCCCACCGGTCCAATAACCGGACTGCCCAAGGCCCCCATACTGTTTCCTCCCATGACGGATCCCGAGCCAGCGGTTGTCCCGCTAACCCGTCCATTGACCTCATCGTAGAACCTCCGCAATGCCTCGGGGTCTTTGCAAAAGCTCTCAATCTCGTCCCCCACCGTCTCTGGTGTGGCATCTGTGCCGGAGCCGAGCGCTGCAGCTGGCGGCGGATAGAGCATTGTTGTGCGGATGGTGTATTGCCGGTTTACCATCAGCAGGAATGAGCCGTCGTCTATGATCTGGCAGAACACCACACCTGAGCGGTGGATATACTGGCTGTGGCGGTAGCTTGGGGTTCCCCAGGAGTACTTGACAGATACTGTTGGGGGGAAGTTCTTTGCTGCTTCTGTATCCAGAACGAAGCCGAGCTTCCGAAGGGCAAGGCGGTGGTAAAAGTGATTATCGTTTTGGTTGTGAGAGTGATGGAGTAGTGGGGCTGGCTGGGTAGGAGATAAAATTGGGGAGAGATCCATCGATTCTGTGGTAGGTGAGATTGTTGATAGCGTTGGAGGAGGTGGGGGAGGAGGGAGGCAGAACTTGAAAATATACGGACTGCGGAAAGGGTTTGTCCAGGGGATTGTGGAAACTTCATCTATAGGCGCTTCTACTAGCTTGAGCCCATAGCGGTCAACAGTACGCGCCCAAGAGGCAAGTTGGTCCTCGATTAGCTTGGCGGTGGTGTTCATCCAGTCGATGCGGATGTGATAGCAGTTGTCAGGGTTATGTAGGCGGTCGTAATGAAGGTTTATATGTTCCTTCCGGTAACTCTTTCGCGATGGATCAATGTCATATTTCATGACTTTGCTAAGCTCCACTTCGACCTTCTTCTTGGTCGCGGGTGTGGGAGTCGGCGTTCGGTACCCCGATGTGGAAGAGGTTTCAGAGCCCTCATCCGTCACTATTGTGCTACTCCTGCTCCGCAGCGGGCTCGAAGAGATATCGAATGCGGACGCGGATTGTGCAGGTTTGTCGCTTTTGAATCCACCGAACCAACCTCCTTTGGAAGTGGGTCTCGGGGTGTTAGCGTGAGCTTCTGCAATTCGGTAAAAGTAGTTTCCGTCTCGGAATTGGTGACGCTTGTCCACATGCTGGAATAGTCCCGCTTTAAAGAGTTTTAACCCGATTTCTTCTGCTTCCTGCCTTGTTTCGACGTCATTAAAGTTTTCCACGATCCATGTTACCATATCTTCACCGATGAAACAGTTCGAGTGGAATCTGAGATGCCAGCGACGGTCTTGCAGACGGACACCCTTCGGGCCTTGGAGTTCTTGTGCGATAGATTTCAGGTCAAGATTTTTCTTCTCAAACATCTCAGTTGTGAGAAGTTGGCTCCGACGCATATTGTTGGTAGGGTCTTCAATGAGGGGAAGACTTTCTAACTCCTGCGCTACGACAACACTTGGGTCCACAGTTTTATAGAGAATCTGGAGAGGGTTTTTCTCTTTTGCTTTTCGCCTTCCATATCTCTCGTATTGCCTTTCTTCGGGCGGGATATACCTATTCCTTTGGAATACCTGCGTGAGTCTTCTGATGCCCTCCAATCTGATCTCCTCGTCATTCAGCTCTCCGCCATTCGAATGGCCCAGAAGCCCTCCCCTCCGAGCTGATTCTGGTGGGTCATTTGGTATTAAGACGAATCGCGCGCGCCAGTATCGGAGTTGTTCTGTTAACGTGTCCTCGTATCCACCTATATATTGATCCACGTAATTCCAGTTATACTCCGCAACCGGCAACCTAAATGCAATTTTGACGGGGATATACTCCTCACCCGTTACTGTCTTCATATAGCTGATATACTCATCGGCAATCGTGGATTTAGACAAACCTATCGCGGTTGTCGGTTTGCGCACATAACGCTTCACCTCAACGTTGTATTCCTCATCACATATAAGTTGGTGGATCTGTGAGCCGAGGCTCATGAAGCAAGAGCTACCTGCCTTAACCATGTAGGTCTTTGAGTATATGTCTGCATCACCGCCTCGCCCAGCGGTGGCCTCTGCCACCGAGCTACCGACAACAATTTGAAAACCTTGTGCCAGACGCTGTGAAATCATTGCACGGACGAGTTCCTCACGGTTGCTACTGCTACTCTCCTCTATTTCATCATAATCTGCATTTTGGGAGATCACATATGGATTTTCCTGGTACTCGTCACGGAGCTGTTCTGCCGACGGAAAGTGCTCGGTCGTCAGCGGCAGAGCAGCTGGAGAACAAAGGCTTTTCCATTTGACGGTGGAGATCTTGATCGGTTTGGGAAATACGTGGTGCCAACGCCGGAATTGGTTCACCGCACTTGGTGTGTTTTTCTTCGGGTTACTAGGATTGAGCACTTGAACCCATGGCGAAAGCGCACTCGTTGGGCTAACAGTAGGTGGAATTGCTGCGGTTTTCTCTGCGTTCGCAACAAGATCGATGCTCGGTCGCCCGTGCCTCGTTAAACTAGCTGCTTTCAAAATATCAACGGATTCCCGTTCCCTAAGCATGCTCGTACGATCCCGAGGACTGCCTAAAATGCTCCTCCGGCGATCTCGATCCCGTCCAACTGCTTCTAATGAGGGTACCGCATTGTTTTTGATCAAAATAGGTCTGCTCCCCCAACCTAACTTTTCAGGGCTCCTTAGATTTCCACTTGTCCCGGTGGTAGGACTTTCCCCTAGGTGGGCGGTTCTGGGTGATAGAGGACTTTTGGGGGTTGTGGCTTCACTGGTGTCAAACCCCCTTGTAACCATAACCCCGCTGCTACCGGCACTTGGAGAACCGGCCGAAATCGCTGTCGCTTCTGCACCAACTATACCTGTCTTTGCAGTAGCTTTGGCAGCACCCCAAGCCTTGAAAGGAAAACTGATATTTCGGACCAAACCTAACCTGCTAGGTTTTAGAACCCCAGACGAGGGTGGGATAGCCGATGATGTGCCGGTGGCGCTTGTATTAAGAATCTCCTCTCGTAATTCAATTGGACTTTCAAGCTCTGGTCTGCGTTCCCTCATTGTCCTATCAAAAAATGCCCCACCAGGTAAACTGACTTGGCGGCCCGGTGCTTCACCATGAAAACTTGTGCCAAGCACCAGAGAGCCATCCTCCCCTAGGGTCTTTTCGATCTTTTCTGCATCCTCGCCATCGAGCCGGCGGCCTAATGCTGCCCTTTCTCGCGCTTTCAAGAGGGGCAACGGACGGAACGCTGCATCGTCGTACTCATCCATCCACTTAAAAGCTTCTTTCAAGAACTTTGCTGGGGTTGCTGTGCTGGTAGCAGTCCCCGGCTTGACACTTCCTTTTGCGTTGCTACTATCTGCTTGCGCTTGCTCCTCCTCCGTGGGCAATGGTTTCCAAAAAGGGTTATCGTGCAGAAACGGTATCGATATTTCCGAAATTTCGTTCTCCATTATACCCATCATTTGTAATTCGTACATCTTCGCTCTCGCACGAAATCCACCAGCTGATTTTTTCTTCTCTTTCTTCTTTTCAACACGGCCTCGCTTATTGATTTTCTTCTCCGAAGCAGCACTCCAGAAAGAAATATCTATCCAATGTGGAACGGCGTATACCCATTCACCCTGGCTGCGATCGGGCGCCATAGCGCCTGACGGTGTGATAGTGACTTTTGGTGGACTGAGACCTTGGGGGAAAATCTTAGGGGAGCTTTGCTCCTGCTTCGCAAGAACACTGGTAGGGATGGGACTGCGGTACTTGAAAAGAGGGACAGTATGAAGAGGTACTTTGCTCAGGCAGACTAAGTCCACACCCATACCAGTCATGATCAGCCCTTCTGTTGTAGCCTTTAGCATATCGTAATCAACTTCGAAATGGCCAGTTCCAGGAGTTATGATTACAACACTAATTCCGGTGCGAACGAGATCACGATCGACATAATCTTTGCTGAATTGGAGTGTCGCTAAGTTTATCGCCTCCAATATATTTCCGTGGATAGCGGCGGAAGGTCTCCCAGTAATGATCATTCTTGGCTGTTTCTTGCGTTGCACACTAGGAACAGATTTGTGCGGGGGAATTCGAGGAGAGGGTTGAGAGCTTGTAGAAGATGACGCAGGTCGAAGCATGTCGACAAAGGTAGGGATGGATGGTGTACTTGGCCGAGAGGCCATAGAATCTGCGGCACTTGAAATAGGTGTCGTTTGATTAGATTCAAGTGGAAACTCATCATCTGTTATTGGGAGAACGAGAACATCCCGGAGGAAGACTGAAAATTCTTTCTTCAGCCGGTGGAGGATAATGGTCCAATCTGAGCTCGCCATGGAGGAGACCACAACGCGATAAAAATCCCTATAGCGTCTCCCCTCACCGACGTTTATCCCTCCAGGAGTTCCCAGAAATTCTTCGCTTTCTTTCCCATTTCTATTTAGGATTCCCACTGGTTCTCCATGTTCATAAACTACTCTTGTAAACAAAACGATAGAAACTAGATGGTGCGCGTTAATTCTTTTCCATCGCTTGAACAGCTCTGGCAAGAATCCATTTATAAGCTTGTTAAAGACGATTTCGCCACCCACTCCTCCTCCACCCCCTTCGCCCTGATCGCCATCTCCACCATCGTCGGTGTCAAAGTGCCACATCTCTCGGCTCATCTGTACGAAAAGAACGTAGCGAGCCGACTCTGAGCGGAATATTGGAACAGTTTGTGGCGAGAAGTATGCGGACTGGACCTTCCGCCCACGTACCCAAATGTTGCCAACACTTCCCCGAATTGAGGATATGAAGAGGAGCTTCTGGGAATTGTAGGGACAGGTGTCTGTCAATAATGTGGTGGCCATACGCCACATATCGCTACGGGAGATATATTGGTCTCGGAAGTAGATTTCAACATGCGAGGCTTCATGGAGAGTTTTATCGATCTAATGTTATTCTTAGTAGCACATACAAAACCTGGGCTTGCAGAACATACAATAGTGACAGTAACGGTAGCTCTTGAGTGAAATCCGAACAAATCAGCGACATGTCGAGCAAGCGAGATCTAAACCCAGTCAGTTAAGCCCCACGAGAATTGATATTTAGGGCCCTACCTGGAGGTTTGGTTTCGCACGTTGTTCAGGCTCTAATTCCCGTATCACAAACAGAAATTTCTTTTCCACCTTGATACTTCCTCCTCCTCCCACTCTTCCACCAACTCCAGTTCCCTCCTCTTCCATTGTTGAATTGGCATAGCTCTTCTTTCTCTCCATAGCCTCTCCACCCATTGCTACACTGTCATCAGATACGTTTCCTGTGGACGAAGACATCAATTTTACTTCGGCGATGTCTCCAGGTCTCGCAACATGAGGAGGGAAGAGATCATAATTTAAGACCGCCTCCCGCTTGGAAAGGGTGGGTGAGCCATCTGGATCATGGATCCAAAGGACCATATGCCTCATTGTTGGAGTGAGGGGAGTCTGCGGAAGAGCATGGGAGGAGGGGGGGTGAAGATTAGTTGTAGTAGACATTTTGCGAGGGAGAGATAGGAAGACTGTTGAAGTTTTAGGGAAAAGCTGATTGGAGATGGTATGATAGAAGGTTTGTTATTAGTAACGATCAGCCCATTTCTTAGTTGAAGGTGTCAAAATATTGAATATTCGGAGGCTAAAGGTAGCATTGGTTTTTCGGCGAGGTTTCTGGAGAGCTCCGACCCTCCAACCATTGAAGAGGTCTACTGTTTGACAATCGGTTGCTGCAGCTTGATCGATTAGATAAGATGAGAAAGATAAACTTGGAGTGGCTAGTCCTGAAGTGGTAGTAAGTGGTTGGACCCTTTATTGGTTGTCAAGTTTCTCTTTCGCGTTTTGGCTCTACGCGTCTCTCCCACTTTTCTGTGCCCCCTCAATTTGCAATTATACTCAATCACCCCCCCCCCCAAACCAAAAACAAGGCTCACCCATCCTCCAAACATCAAATCCGCGACGTTTCTCCCCCCAATTCACCATGTCGTCGTTAGTGGACGCAGTTCTATCCTCAGATCTACCTGACCCTGCTCCTCGTTCTCGCCTCCGTGATAATCCTACACCTTCCTCAGTTAGGTTCTCATCCAGTGCCCCCGGGCCACCAGATGGCACCAGCGACGATGGTCAAATGGATGTAGACCAAGATGATGAGGTTGTCGGAGCAAGGGGGACTGTAAACAGGACTAATCGACCGAGAACCGACCTGAGCCAGGTCCCAAAGGTCACCGATGAAGCTGGTGATCAAATCATGAATGCTTTTATTGGCTTTCTAGAAAAGTAATTCTAGGCCGCCTACTCCTACTTCACTTGCATTGGCTCATATCGGTACAGTTTTGTTGAGGATCCGGATAACCCGCCGCCGCCTCCGTCATCGGCTGCGGCGGCCGCCCCGCCCACTACCGACAAATACTACATTGCTGCCATTCATAGCATGGCAGTGACTGAGTCAAGTACGCTGTTCATTGATTATGCACATTTAACCTACTGGAGCAACACACACGTGAAAGGGTTTGTCGAGGCAATAACAGAGAGGCATTATCGTTTCTTGCCGTTTTTAAAGAGAGGATTGGAGGCTTGCATTAGACGATATGAGCCTGAGTATTGGGGGAAGACTGGGAGAGGTGGCCAGTCTGAGAATGTGGGTTCATGTCGATTATCTGTCATCAGAATAGTGTCTCGCTTTGCACCGTTCTGCCGCCTTTTGCTATTGTGTTTAATAGATAAAGAGCACCCGCTAAGTTTGAATGTGTAGGTTAATCACACGACTGACAAAATATTCTCCCTGGGAATCTTCAACCTCCCGCTTACTACTCGCATCCGCTCTCTGCGCACCCTTCAAATTGGTGCTCTGACATCTATCTCAGCGACTGTAACTCGTACCTCCGAAGTTCGTCCCGAATTGTTACTAGCCACATTCACTTGCGAAGCTTGCCGTACTGAAATCCCGGGCATTGAGCAAACATTTCGGTACACGGAACCTACGCAATGCCCTAACCTTACCTGCGGTAATCGTGTTAGCTGGAGATTGGAAATTAAACAATCATCTTTTGTTGATTGGCAAAAGGTTCGTGTGCAAGAGAATTCTGGCGAAATACCTACGGGGAGCATGCCAAGAACCCTTGACATCATATTAAGAGGTGAAATCGTGGAGAGGGCAAAAGCCGGAGAGAAATGTATCTTTACCGGGACATTAATCGTGGTCCCTGACGTTAGCATGTTAGGATTGCCAGGTTTGAAAGCACAGAGTATGAAGGACATGAAAAATGCTCCACGAGGCGGGGCGGAAAGCACAGGTGTTACGGGGTTAAAAAGCCTAGGCGTAAGAGATCTGACTTACCGATTGGCTTTTCTCGCCTGCATGGTCACGAGCGATACAAGTGGGGTTCCTGGTGCGGGATTGCGAAAGAGCGCAGAGGAGGAAGAGGTTCAAGGCCTTCTAAGAGGCACTCAGGCGGAAATGGGCGACGATGAACGGGAACAAGAGGACTTCCTAAACTCGTTAACACAGGCCGAAATCGCAGAACTCAAGAGTATGGTCCACAGTGACCATATCTATTCGCGTCTGGTCAATTCAATAGCCCCCACTGTTTACGGCCACGAAATTATCAAAAAGGGGATTCTGCTTCAGCTTATGGGGGGTGTTCATAAGGCGACCCCAGAAGGTATGAGTCTTCGTGGAGACATCAATATTTGTATTGTGGGCGATCCTAGTACCAGCAAGTCCCAGTTCCTGAAATACGTTTGCTCCTTCCTCCCACGTGCCGTGTACACCTCCGGCAAAGCTTCTTCGGCAGCCGGTCTCACAGCAGCAGTTGTCAAGGACGAAGAAACTGGCGAATTTACCATCGAAGCTGGAGCCTTGATGCTAGCAGACAATGGTATTTGTGCTATTGATGAATTCGATAAGATGGATGTCGCAGATCAGGTAGCAATTCACGAAGCCATGGAACAGCAGACGATTTCTATAGCAAAAGCTGGTATCCAAGCCACTCTTAATGCTCGAACATCCATCCTTGCAGCAGCGAACCCTGTAGGAGGCCGGTACAACCGGAAGACTACTCTCCGATCCAATATTAACATGTCTGCGCCTATCATGTCCCGTTTCGATCTCTTCTTTGTCGTCCTTGACGAATGCAACGAAGCGGTTGATACCCATCTGGCTCGACACATCGTGGGGCTCCATCGTAATAGAGATGCGGCCATCACCCCAGAATTTACCACTGAACAGTTACAGCGATATATCAAATTCGCACGAACTTTCCGTCCCGTGTTCACAGAGGAAGCCCGCACTCTTCTTGTTCAGAAATACAAGGAGCTGCGCGCGGACGATGCTCAAGGCGGCGTTGGAAGAAATAGTTACCGAATTACTGTCCGTCAGCTCGAATCTCTTATCCGTCTTTCTGAGGCCATCGCCAAAGCCAATTGTGTGGAAGATGTCACAGAAGGTTTTGTAAATGAAGCCTTTGGTCTTCTTCGGCAGTCTATCATCCATGTGGAGAAGGATGACGTCGAAGTTGATGACGAAGCAGGTGAAGAGATGCAGGAAGATATGGATCAAGAAAGCCGCGAACCTACTGCCGCTGTCTCCACCCCGGGCATGTCTAGTAGCCAACCGCCTCGGGAGAAGACGAAGATTACATACGACCGATACATGCAGATTCTCAATCTCATTGTACGTCGTATCAACGACGATGAAATGACCACCGGACAGGGTGTCGAGGAAGAGGAACTTAAGACATGGTATCTCGAGATGAGGGAGGAGGAGATCAACACCGAGGAGGAGCTTGAGGAGGAGAAAGCGCTTATCGGCAAGGTGCTTAAACGCATGGTCAAGGTTTGTGCCCCACGTTTCACAGAACCCCTACATGAAGCCAAAGTTGACATTCATATAGGACAACATCTTGATGCAAATCCGCGGAGAGGGATTGGTCGGCGAGGCAGCGGAAGGAAGCAGTGCGGAGGGTGGTAAAACGGTATTTGTGCTGCATCCTAATGTGGCGTTGGAGGAGTTGGGAGCTACTACTGCTCCTACTCCTGCTTAGATTACGGCTGTTCATGTTCATGATTGAGAGGGACGAATCGTGTCTATTTTCTCTGTATTCCTGTATTTTCCTGCATTAAAACTATACCGTAGTCCATGGCAGCCCAACGCACCCCCAAGCGCTCGTCTGAATATTCGTAAGTTGCTAGGTGATGCCCGATTATACAGACTCAACCGTTCTCTAACAGAACAGAATAGTACTGTGCCTGCCCGCCCCTGCTGCGCCCAGAGCCCCGGGTGACAACCTGTGAAGTCAATAATACGATCCATATTCCTCAAACCTGAGCCAAGGCGACAATCTGCTGTTTATAATTTCCCCTCCTTGAGGGTCTATCTGTCCCTATATAGCTCACCCTACGTTTGGTCACATAGGGTGGTTCATAATCTTTTATCAGAGGGAGGATCTAAATACATCTATTATAGCAAGATAAGTATTGATTTCCTGTATCACAATAATACTATAACATTATGTGAAAAATCCCCGCCGGCGTAGAGGCTAATAGATCAAGGACCTATTAGCCCCCCGTGCGATTAGTAGTGGTAGGAGACTAGGCGCTAAATGCACCTCGGAGGAGCTATCATCATACGACCCCTCACGGAGGCTGGGAGAATTAAAAATCCCTATGATTTAATACAAGAACTAAGAGATTAGAGACTTTGGACTTCCTCAGTAAGGCTGCAGGACAGGACTAACCGGTCCTGGTATGATACAGTACAAGGTGGTAGAATCTGACTCTAGGCTATATACCTAGGGCTGGGGTCCATGGTTGGTGGGGTGGCGGGAGGGGGAGGGAAGGGGGAGGGAAGGGGGAGGGAAGGAAAGGGTGAAAAGGGGTATGTCTCTGCCTCCTTTAATTTATTAGGAATTGCGGATTCCGAATGTTATCGACCCCCCACTACTCCAGACTAAATAGGGTTCGTTACCCATCCTCATTACGCACCGGTTGTCCCCTCCCTATAAGTTGCATTGGGCAAATTATATTAGTGGTTAAGGATTCCTGGCGTGATCTTGGTATTGTGCTAGCCCTTGCTAGATAACTTACCCCGTGTAGTGGTATGATAGTGGCGGGTCCAAGGGGAATAGTAGAGCTAGGGCCGCAACACTCCCCGCGGACAATGAAACCAGGACGGAGCAAGTATCAGCAGTTCAAAGAACATAAGGATGCCCTGGCTCATCAGGTAGTTCACACAGCTTCACACGAGATCTCACATGGTAGTGGAAGTGATTTCCCCCCTCATTTCTCCCCATGACATAAGCCCTTCATCTTGTTCCTCCAAGTGCAGGCAGGGTAAGGATGTCGGAGGCAGGTTTCTACCATTTTACTATATATTATGATACGTCCCTTATCACATTCTGGGGCTGGATTAACACCAATGGGAGAAATCAAATTTGGGCTCCGATGGGTTGGGAAAAAAAACATAGCTTGTGATGTCATACCTAGGTGCTAGAAGGAGAGAGGGCCCTTCGCAATGCAGGTGCAGTCAAGGTATAGATACTGACTTATATCTTATAAAGTCCGGGAGTTATGCTTGCGTAATTATTCATGGCCCACGCTACTAGTACACAGAGGGGGGGAATATGTCTGGAGCATTGCGAAGAATCTTTTTATCATACTCTTGTCCTTCACCCTCCCTTCCTCGGATCATCCCTGGGATTATTTGGAGAAAATATGGTGCCGAGGGTAGGACGAATAGCTGCAAAGCAGTGGGGCCCAACAGTTGAGGCATGATTACTAGGTGTATTAGGCTAGCAGCGGCGACGTATTTGCCGTCCGATTTATCTGTCAAATAGTTCAAGTTCTTTGCATCAAGGGGTGGAATATACGAGTATATCTGGGCTCATCCCAACGCTCGGGTTTCAAATGATTCCCAAAATAGGTATCATTACCGTGAGTGCAATCCGCGCCTAACTTACCGACTACACGCGCGTTAAATAAATTACCCACCACAATAATATTATTATTATTGTTATTATTATTATGATAGTGAGAGAAGAGAGCATAATATGCAAATGATCACCCAATCAAAGATATAATATTTCTTTACAAGGCCGCCCCTAGTTTTTCGTAATATATAGATGGGCCCTATAGTACCATACTCTCCAGAACTAGGACGCACCCTGCAAAGCTCACGCTACCCACACTATACAACCCCAACACAAGGCCGAGCAGGGCTATATATCATAACAGCAACAATCAGACCGCCCTCACCAGCAAGAACTCAAATCGGGAGTTATCACAAGCCCCCGAGTGACTCGATGTGAACTTGTATTGCCACACTTACCACCCTACCGAGGGAAGTAGGCAATACTAATACGATAGTAACACAAAACGCCTTTGCGATACCCGAGGAGCTTACCCTACCTCCCGCCGATATACAAGACATCATCATACATCTGCCGAAGCAAGGAGAATCTCACCGCGATTGGAACAAGGCTTGAAGAGCTCGCGAGCTCAGAGTCGTACCATTAGCTTGAACTCGTCCATCCATCCGCCCGCCCGCTCACCCATCCCGGCCCTCAGAGATTCCATAATACACCACCCCCAAGCAGGTGAAGAAAAAAAATATAAAAGGTATTGATCGATACTGTGCTCGATCTTATACTCCACGGCACTCAAGGCTTACCGTCACATCACTATGCTACCCACACAATATGCGCCACCGCACCACACGGGAGCGGAAACCACCTATAATATAATACCAATACCTACTCAAGACCCAAGCCCATAGTCGAGCAGTCAGATAATAAATTAGAGGGTGGTGGAGTGAAGGCGTGGGAAGACAAGGCAAGGCAATAAACACCCCTATCACAAAAAACTCCGGGAAGTTCGCCAAAATGTTTACGATATTACCGTAATCTCATCCGTCATCCCGCCGCCCACTCGCCGCCCCTCTCTTTCCCCATACCGCAACCACAACCATACCACCTTTTTCATTCCTGCCTTGCTTACCGTACACCACCGTACGGTACATTTTTTCCTGATTAGACCTACCGTACACTTGTATGGTTCCTTCCCACAAATTTCGTTCTGGCCCAAGGCCCCCCCCCCGACCCCCCACACACACATACACATATAGCACACACAGTTGCCCCGGAAAGTGGTATCTGGTACGGTACTCGGGGTTTCAACGGTTTGCTTTTGTTTACTCACCCGTCGTACATTTACCTTGGTGAGGTGTGGCGATCGTGGCGATGATAGGGAAGGAAGGAAGGAGATGATGATGATGGATGGCGGGAAATTCCCGTTTGGTCATCCGGGCGAGAAATATAACCGCCCTGACTGTATCGTAATATTATAATATTGGCCTCATATAGCTCGCTCCGCTTCTACTCGAGTACAGTGCAATACCGAATTGCTATTATTCAGTGTTAAGTCAAGCTATATCTAATAAAAACCCTTGCCATGATTGAGCTATAATAGCATAGGTTATCATTCGGCAACTCTAGCTAATGAAACTATGGCACAGCACTGTACAGCACAACAGCCACCAAAAGCCATTCATTCACCCCGATCAAGTCCTCTCATAGCTCTAAATCGTAGCATCCTAGAGCTGGGGTATAGCACCGGACATCATGGCAAGTATTATATATCCCATTCACTACACCAACCACACAACTGCCATCGCGGTCACGGCACACACCCCAGCAGAACACGATACCCGGGAACCAGCACCAGACATACAGACATCACAGATACAGGTCGGATCGAACCTTCAAAGGGTTCCCCGAATTTATGATATTGCATAAGCTAATACTCTAACCCCACACATGATACCACCCTCTCCTCCACCACCACCACCACCACCAGCCAGCCAGCCAGATCACAACACACGCAGCATCCGGGAAACATACCGGTAGTTAGTTATACCAGACCGGAGTAGAGTAATAGCTCATCTCAACCATCCCTTTTAATCAAACCGAACAGCAACCATTCCCCGACAAACGTATGCTACGAGAGCATGAGACATAGGTTAGCTCCTCCAGTAGTCCTACCGGCACCTGTATATATACTCTCTCCCGTGCCTCTACAAATACGGTACTCTACTCTACTATAAGTTACTATGATTATACTCAATCTCATCCATAGAATTAACTTGACATGATATAATACCAATTACAGCACAATACCCCACCTTTATCCCAGATTAATTTCCTCCAGATACATGTCAATAAACAGATAAATAAAGCTGGAGATTAGCCCGATATATAGTATTCGGTATTATATTATATAACATCGTGCCGTACTGGTATGATACTTGTACATCTTTGGAAAGAAAAAAAGAAAAGAAAGGATCACGGGTACCTCACATGAAGGAGCAGTTACCGTACTGCATGCATCGTCACCCTCCTCCTCCCTCCTCCCCCCCTCTATTTGCTTGCTTGCATACGTAGTCTATATACTATCTTCTACATAGCATGCATAACCTACATATAATGATACCATCTATCGGTAGGAAGAAGAAAAAAAAACCCCCCCCCGGGATTCCGCGCACGCTCAATACCCGGAAATCATCTCGGCAACCGACCACGCGCACTTCAATCTCTCGTCACCGCACCCCGTGCGACCACGTTTTGCGAGAAAAAGTCTGAGCTTACGAATGATTGTGATAGTGATGGGTAATATCGAAATGGTTGGTTTGTTTTTGCTCGCTGGTTGGTTGGCTTTTGGTTGGTTGGTTTGGTTGGTTTTTTCGGGTGGTGGTTGGTCGGTTGACCACTGTGGATTACTTGATGTTTCGCCGTCGGCCGGGGGGGGGGGGCTGTTGTTATCCTTGAACGTCCGGTCAAGCTTGACTTAGTCTACTATGGTCTAGACTTCCCCCCCCCCGTTCGTAGAGTTGCGTGGGCTGCTATATTAACATAAAACGATGTTTCACCCTTGGCACCGGGGTGAAGCGAGAATCGCAATGTTGGAGATGAGTACTGCACCCGTACGGTATCGGAAGGTGTGGGGAACATGCAGGGTCGCCGATCCTCCAACTGCTTTCCCTTCCATAGGCTTCTTCCTTGCTTCTTTACTGGGATCTGGACATGCACATAACTTATCACAAATCGCGATGCACGTATGCTGTGCAGTAGTGCTGGAAGCATGATAAAGTAGATGATCCCCGTAATTCCGCAGCCAGCTCGACAACTCCACGAAAATTAAAGCAAGATAAAGCAAAGCTCCAACGCCCCGCCAAGACCATTCCAATCTACCATACAAGTGCCGTGCGGGCACATCAGCTATAAAGGACCAGCCAGCGAGTGTAGTTGAAGCGATGACTCGATAGGCTAGATGAAGACAATTCTCATGCCATCACCCTCGCCCACCCATCATGCAATGGAAAACAAAACGAAACACCGAAACACCGGCGATCGTAGAAACAAAACTCCACAAACAGAAATGCCAACGCTGGATGAATAAACACCAAATAAAATGAAAAAGACAGCCAAACCGAACCAAACTAAACACAAAGCAGCCAAGAAGGAAGAAGAAAAAAGTGAATATATCTAAAAGTACACTCCCCCTTCCATTAATTAAAGTAAAACCGGACATAAGCAAAGGCTATGATATGATATGTATGATGGAACGTGAAAAACAAAGAAGGCTATGCTCCGATCCAACCCACCATGAAGAGTTTAACCCGCATGTAAAAAGGAATGAGGAAAGAAAACCCCCCACAAACTCCGGTAGCCTAACCGACCATGACGTGTAAATGAAAAATGAGATGAAGCGAGGCGAGATCCCGAGGAATTGCGGGCCATTAAGCGCCCAAGACAAAGAAGGAAAAGAAGTAAATGCACCATCCGTGATGACGATAATATAGGTAGAGACTAAGAAACCAACATGGGGGGGGACAAACAGGGGAAGGGCGAACGATACGCCAAAAATCTAGGGCAAACATCAAATTTGGTGAGACTGTCCGCTGCACTCCTCCCGTTCGTTTCCCCCCTCCTATGCTTGGGGGGAAAGGGGAAATCAAGCCTCCTGAATATCACTAAGCCACTTCGCAACCCCCTCCGTCAAGAAGTTCTCCACAACGTTTCCAGGCTCCTGCGCAACGGCGCGAACTACATTCTCTAGGGCTCCGAGAACCATACACTCGCATCCTTGAACATTTGGTTTCTGAAGTTCGTCCCCTCCATCGCGGGTGGCGGTGGTGGTGGCAGCACCACCAGTTCGTGGCCGCGGGAGGGGAGTGACGGACATACCGATGACTTTTTCCACAGCGGTAGCGAGAACGTCGTCGACGTCGCATACCAGCTCTTCGTCAATTACTTCCTCCTCCTCTTCCTCTGGCTGAGCAACGGCGGCCATGGCGGCGGGGCCAAAGTATGGGCTTGATGCAGCGAGCGATGGTTGTTGGATATGTAGATGGCGGTAAGCGCCTAGGACGCTGGGCAGTGGTGAGGTGGTACCTGCGGAGGCGGCTGGTTTCTTGCTGCGTCGACGGAGACGAAGGCGTTTTATAGTGCGCTCCTTTGTATCTGCGATGAGGACCGAGCAGACTTCGACCCACCTGTCATTGGGGTTTTCCTGATTGGTGCCGCCAGACTCAGAAGCAGGTGTGGCGCTCATTGGTTGACGGGGTGTTGCCTCGGCTCTCATGGCTCTCTTGATCTCCTCTTCAACTTCCGGGTATGGTTTCACGGCTTGAAGGGCGAAATCGGGATGGAACTTTTCGTCGTCCAGCCATCCCGCTATATTAACCGCGCTATCTTCGAGATCAGTAGTCCAACTAGGCATTACCATTCCGGATGAGAAACTCATGCCAGGCCCCAGAAACCCATTACCCATGCTCTCTAGGGATGGCATTGACATTGCCCATCCGGAACTAGACGGAGAACTAACGGGAGATGTGTATCCGGTTGCCGGGAAGTCCAGGGATGGCATCGGGATGTCAACGTTGACTACACCATCACTCTCGTCGACCGACAACCTCACGTAGTTTCCTGAGAATTGGAGGTGATGGAAATTATGGTGAGCGGGCAGCGATGGTGGCGCACTGTGTTGCTTATGGTGGTGATGTTGCATATCGTCATCTTCCAAGTACAGTTCCCCGACATCCACTGGTTCCCCCTCATCATTATTGATTGTCCCACCCCTACCAATCACATTGAAGCAGTCGTCGTGCTGCAGGCTGCTTTCGCTTGGAGCAGTAGAACCTGCCTTCGAATGACTCCAGAAACTCAGAAAACTACCCCACCCACTGTTTGAATCCATTGTGTTCGCAGTCCCGGTGCGTTTTAGTGTGGTCATCAGATTCACACTTGCTGCACTGTTGCTGCTGCTCGGGCGCATATCACCTTTCTGGGGGCTCCCCGGTGCATTAGCCGGTATAACAGTCGCAGAACTTGGGGTCGTGGTCAGTGTCCCTGCACTCCCCGCTTTTCGTGCGGGGTTCGCCAAAGGAAGTTGTAACACAGATGGCGCAGAACTTGACTCTCCACCAGTCACCGCAGGGATATCCCATCCGACAACCACCTCCTCTTCGTCACCAGTAACCATGCTGAGCTTACTCGGCTTCCTCTTGGCCTTGTTTCGTGGAGAACTTTTCTTACTTCCTAAGCCACCTCCCATTGTCCCCGAAATGGGTGGCGATTGGGAAAGATAATTAATCGACGAATTCCTTGAAGGTGGCGGAATTCCATCCCACTGAGGGAGACTCTTGGTCGGCAAAAATGCCGAAAGGAGATATATGAGTCTTCTCGAAGCCATCTTGTCGTTCGAAAGAATAACGGTCCGAGTGGGTACAGAAAATTCCTCATTATTACCTGCTACCTGCTGTTGCCGCTGATGCTTCCGCCTATATGGTAGAGGACCAAGAACATCTAGCCACTCCTTGTGGTGGCCGAGAAACGCAGTCAATAATGTGAGAAAAAAGCTGCATGTCGCATAATTAGTATTCCGAATTCCGATAAAAAATGGTCAACTGGACGGTAGCAACCCACAATTTCATTTCCCTCCCTCCAAACCGCTCATTCGCCCAATGCGCCTCGTCTCTCCACACACCCCACTTTCCCTGCCCCGTAATGACCCTAGGAACCTTAATTCCTGTCACAATCCTCCAACGCAGCCTATCCACCTCTCTTCGCACACAATCGTCGCTCATTAATGCCCACTGTTTTAGCTCAATCCTCTTCCTATACTTGAATCCGCTTTGACAGGCCGCCTGGGCGGAAGCCATGTCAGCGGCATGTAAAACGTTGAGAATCTGAGCTTGTGCGACACGTTGGAGGTCTGAAAGTGCTCTATTGATGACATCCCAGTGTTTAATGATCAAATCCATCCGATCATCTATCGAAGGGGTCTGGAGGTCATCGATCACAGCATCCGACCTTAGACTAAGTGAATGCTGTGGAAAATGGCCGTCGTCAAATGATGGGGATGTTGAACACAGGAAGTCGGCATGCCCATGATCATGCTCGAAAGATGCACATGTACTTCGCTGGCAACAGCACTTATGACTGAGAGACAGAGAAGAAGTTGTCGACGGGCGGTTGTAAACGGCTGGCGAAGGCAACGATACAATTAAGCCAAGAGCATACATATAAGTCTTGGGTGGTTTGATAATCTTAGCTGTGGCAGCCGCCGGTCCACTGGCGGGCTGGGCGCCGTTGCCCATTTTAGGAAAGGGAAATCCATGTTGGGATCCTAATGAACCTGTGGGCGTAGGAGTGTTGTCATTAGAGCCCGAGAAGGGATTAGGAAGCGTTGGGCTTGGCGGCAGTACTACTGAAAACAGCCTTGTGATCAAAACTTCCTTGCGGCCGTCCTTATGTGACTCTGGCTCCAATTGCTGGGGGCCAGAGGAGAGGTTTCGGAGCGATCCACGTCTCGAGGAACCAGGACTATTTCTAATCCTGCCTTTTCGCTCTTCTACTGTCGGAAGTATGTGTACCTTTGTTGAAGGGCCCTTATATGCCAATGGGGCTGAGCCAAACATGCAATCCGTTAATACGGTCATCTCGTGTTCAGGCGCTACCCCAGAAGCACTTTGAGTTGGGTGATACGAAGAGGTGCCAAAAGGATGATTCGGAGGCACAGGACGTCGCCTGGAACGGTGGTGGGATCCTCCAAGTCCAGGCGATAAAGGGCCGTTGTCTTCAAACCCCGACTGCGATTGGCCCATGTTCTTTGGGACAGGTTGAGAGTCGTACAAGACGGCCTTCAACTCTGTAGCCGTGCCATCTTGAGCGATAATGACCCTCACATCTCGATCAGAGTCGAGATCAATGCTCTCGCCGAATCCACCACTGCTGCTGGTATGAGAGCAGGACAGAGACGAATGGAACGAGGAAGTCGCATCAGGATAGAGAAGATTCCTAGTATGTAGATCGTCACTTTCGGGGGCCGCCGCGGTTGACGGGCGAGTGCCGCCGGGAGATGTAGCTGCTGAATTCGCAGAAGAAAATAGACGACCAAGCATTATTGCGTTGTCGTCAGGAAAGTGAAATAATGAAATGTATTAACGGTTAAGAGGGAAAAAAAATAAGGTTGGTGTAGGGAAGCAGCGTTGGTCGTTAATACCGCCGAACAGAATCCATGATCGATCCTGCTTATCGTATTCCTATCCCGAAGGCAAAAGGCGTTATGAGGTTTGTTGGTAAGCGACAAGAAGGTGTCGGCGTGGCCACGATTTGTGGCGAGGATGAAGGTTCCTTTGTTTATGAGCCGACGGGAAAAGCCGGTTGAAGCCGCGCCTGGAGATGAGCAAGTAGTTTTAGGGTAAGGTAGGGCAGTTGCAGAAGACTTGCAAAGCAGAAGCAGGGAAAGAGGCAGCAAGAAGCAGGAACAAAGCGTATTTTATAAATAAAAATAATAATACCGAGGCCCAAGTAAACGACAGTGTCGCGTACGGAATGCGTGATATACAAATGCGTGTATCGCAGAGGGGACGAAGGGGGTAGGTAAGGAGTAGCCGGAGGAGAGGAGGAGAGGAGCTACCAGTTCTGGCCGAACTACAGTAGTTGCGTACCGTAGCTGTCGTTTCGCTTGTTCCGGTGGATGCAAGGGACACAGACCACCAACTATTATAATATCCAAGCAAGAAGGGTCTTACACGAACAAGCACAGTATGTCTGGTGAGTTGAAGCGAAGAAGATGGTTGGTGATGGGGGGGGTTGGAGTGGTTGTGTCGGTATCGGTAGCTACCGGTATGTAATGGCCACCCGTATCAGACTGGCCATACAAACGTTGATCTGATTTGCAAAAGTCGCTGTGGACAACCACTGATTGGACTGGATTTGTCCGCTGTTACCAGGTGAGCGAACCGTCAAACATACAAATGCACCCAGCACACCCCCAAAAATATAGGAGCGATACATACAATTAATTGTGAATCAATCACCGTATCTCCGAAACCCCACAGGCGGCCAGCCAACTTTTGAAGAGACACACGGGTATGGGATATGGCTAAAAGAAGAGTGCAAGTGACCCACGAGTTGGCCAACCAAATGGTTCTCGAGAGCCTAAGAGTCCAGGATTCCTCCTTAAAGGAAGGGAGCCAAGTGGTATGGTATGCTGTATACTCGAGTATACTGTACAGCTGCAGCGCTATGCTATCCAAAGCGTGGCTCAAGGTATTGTTTCCGGTAATCTCAGTTGACTTGGCGATGATTTCTCCTCGAGCAATGTCCCGAGGTATGTAACGGGTGGTGCGAATAACAGGAAACGTCAAGGTAGGTGTCGGTGATTGTATTGTATGTACACTACGGTGGAGGGGACACCGCACAGCGCACGCAGACACAGCAAAGGTCAGATGAAGAAGGGGAGACGATGGCTGTTTTTGCTTGAACAAGAAAGAAGCACGAGGAAGGGCAAAGGCGAATGAATAGGCGGCGCACTCCCACCCTAAGTAGATTCCGGGGGATCTGACGGTTATCGTACAGTATCACACCAGGCATGGCGTTCCTCCCTTACGCCCCCCCTTCCCCCGTCTAGACAGAATCCCTTCCATTTGGAGAAGAAGTTATGCCTTGGATGAAAGAACTATAAACAGCCCATAACTCACCGAATCTTACAGAAGCTAGCGTAGGGTACCGTATAGCTCTGCCCGCCTGCTCGAGTACTTGTACGGTATTCCCAGGAGGAGGAGAGGGGGTGGATTCCATCAACAGCTCGCAGTACCGGTACTCGAGTAATCTGATCTTTGCGGAGAGGCGAACTCTGGGAAAAAATGTGTGGGCCATAGAGTCGGCCGGGAAGTGCCCTTCGAGCTTCATCTAACAGAAGAGGGTCTCATTCGAGCCACTCACCCCCCCCCCCCCCTTTCCAATAATTATCACAACGAATCAACGCCTCTGAATTTCGAACAGCACAGACACACACACACCACCCTTAACCACCATCAATCAACCCTCCTTCCTTCCAACCTTCTCCACACCGCTCTTCCCTCCCTTACCCTGAAATCAGTTCGAATTATTACTTCGCGATAACTACTAGACAGTTAACGGCATACAAATGCGAGTGACACGCATATGCCGAACACCACCACCTTCCTTCCAACCACCGTGGCAGCAGCAGCCAACCATCCTTCCATCCTTTCTTTAACTACGGTACAAAATTACACGCTTACCGGTTACTCGCGTGCATCTCTGCATTGGTCAGGGTACCTACCTACCCCCAAGCGTAAAACGACGTCGATATGATCCCCACATACCATAGCTCCATCAAAATAATATCCTGATGGAGATACGGTATGATAGTAATTGTGAAAAAATCCCCAATCATTGAAATTCTTAAGCATATCATCCCCAGAAAATTCAATCCTCATCACTCTCCAGAATGCGCGTTTGTGCGTACGGGGGTCAGTGATACACATCATAGGGTAGCAACTTGGTATCCCTGGTATATACCATAGGTCAATCAATCCCTCGCTCCATAGTGTCAAGTCTCACTTCTCGTCTCAGGTATCGATTTGATACTGTGGTCTTTATTCTCTCCCTTTTTGAGCAGGAAGACAAAAATACCATCATCATCATTATTATTATATCATCAACCACACGACCTAGGTTGGAAACCGCCATACCCAGTAATCTCAACTCCAGAAGAGACAAAAAAAAGCGAATAAAGAACCTCCTACAAGTCCACTCCAGCCCCGCTCAAAAAAAATAAAAAATAAAAAATTACCAGAAAACCTACGAGTACTCGTATCATACAAGTCGAAACAAGCCCAACCAAACCTCGAAAACCCAACCATTCCCGATGCCAATCCCCACATCCGTCCCATTCGAGCATCTCCAAGACGCTTCCCTATCCAGTCGATCTTCACCTGCGCAGCCCATACCGGTATCGCGAGAGAAGAGCTGGACCCCCTCCTTCCCAAAAAAGAGAAAAGGAAAACCCCGTGCCAAATTGTTTACCGTATATAGCCACGATATCATACTTTACAAGCACAGAGCAGTCACACACCACGCTATCCCAAATCTCGATAATCCGTATAAATAAATCTCTTGTGAGTTCCAAAAATTCTCTCGACAACAAAAAACCTGACCTAGTGTCCCGAACTACCCGTATAATGCCACTCGCTGTATATACCGTACCGGACAGATTCGTCCAATGGCGGGTGTGCGACTGTGCTGTACGAGTACTGTACTAGTACGGTACGAGTATGACATGATGCCGGTACCTGTATGATACCTTAGCATATGCTAGAATACGCTGGGGGTAATTTAGTTTCGAAATTCTCAATACCGGTATCATACAACCGGACTGCATTTCATTTTATTTTTTCAACCACGAAATCTACCCGTAATACGAGTTATTGATAAATTTATACCTTCCAAGATATATACAATTGTGTAGAGAGAGAAAAAAAAGAAAAAAAGAAAAAAGGGTCGAGAAAAGGGATTTTGCTACAATAATAATAATAAAAATCCTCTTCTTTTTGTGAAGAGTATCGTACGTGGTGAACTTGCAGACAACGGCAGCCCTCCCTAAACTGTGATGCCGCGACGGCCGGCATTTCATTACCCCCCTCCCCCCTCCCCTCCATGCCCCTCTCTTCTCCCAATTCATTCCATCATTTCTTTATTAATTTTGTTGATGATTGGACTTACCATAAGTAGCAATAGATTCCGCCAAACAGGTGTAGCACAATTAATCAATCGTTCGAAGAAAGAAAAAAAGAAAAAGATGGAGAGGAGCGGGAGAATAATAGAATTGATAATGATAATAATAATACGGTAATAACAATGGGCGAACTGCCCCTCATTCCGTGCATGAGAGCACAACAGTGTACTAGTACCAGTACTAATACATACGGTACCAGCCAGAGCCTCTTCCACAATAATCCCAGAGACGGGAAGAAGGGAGAGTTACGAGTAGGTAGCGAGGACGGGTGGGCGTGCGTATACGTACTGTACTGCACGTGCGGCAGACAAACAAGCAGGCAGGCAGGCAGGTAGGTAGGTAGGTATGATACTCGTAGATGGTGGTTGTGCAAAGGCTACAGTGCTGAACAGTGCGTGCCGTAGTTACAGGAAGCAGGTGGACAAACAGAGAAGCAGAGATCGAAGAGGTTGAAGAGGTTGAAGAGGGGTGTGGGAAGGAAATATTATACAGGAAGTGTATGTAAGCATTCCGCAGCAAGCGGGCCCCGATATTCTTCTCTCCTCTTTTATAATTTTTATTATTTTTATTAAATTTTATATCGATGATATTATTATTATTATGACTATAGTGATTAATTTTTACAGTATGATACTGTACAGCGCATTACAGTAGAGCAGCCGCAGGGAAGTGTAGGGTAGGGAATGGAGAAATTGAAGAGGAGGAAATGGAAAAAGAAAAATAGGAAAAGGAGAAAACATGAAATGTGGTTATTTCCGTTTCGAGGTTGAGTTTGGAGAGAAAGAGCACCGTGCTGTATATGGGAAAGTAATACAAAAACCAGCATCAACTTTGTCATCGCCGTGACCATCATTACCTACTCCTCTTCTTCTTCAGGAATAGCTATATTCCCTTCCCACTATTGCGCCAGCATGTGCAGTAGTATCAAGCAAGAAGAAGAAGAAGAAGAAAAGAAAAGAAAAGCTGAGTATAACATGATGATTCACAATATCAAGCGTCCCCTCGAGGTGGAAGAACCATCTCTATCTAAGGGCTCTACCAGATGATAGGATGGCATCATAGCGTACTCACGGGGGAGAATACTGAGATTAATAGACGGGGCGGCATTGCCCGGTTATTGCCCGCCTACTTCAAAAATTAAACCCCGGCCCCAAGATGAAAACCAAACGTGGTAGAATTTTATGGTGGGGACTTTTGCCAAAGATTGATCTTGATCTAAGGAAGAAGTCATTTGGATGGATGGACGGATGGATGGTGTGTGCTTATAAGGGTTTGGTTGGTTGGTTGGTTGGTTGGGTAATAATTAGTTAGTTAGTAAACTGGTCCTTGTAGTTGGCCAGGAGTTTTGTCGCAACAGTTGAGTGATATATGATACGAGGAAGCAATTTCCCTAGTGTGCACAGCCAACCTAGAGAGCAAAGGTCGATATACTATTACCCCAGGCTGTTCGTACGGAGTAATGCTGTAGAGCGCTAAGCAGAAATCACCGGGGGGGGGCAGGTTGGGTACTTCAAATTGCTCTTTAGTAGCCTGCGATGACAGCGCTACCGTATTTCAGTCCGCGATGGCGCTATTGTAGGTGAAAGGCTATTTTACAAAGGGTATATCGTCTGATATATAGTTTGTAGAGGTTCGGATTCCGGCATGACCGATATTGGCATCAATGTATTTGCTTCAGGGGTGGTGAAAAAGGGTGGTGGGAACACCGCAGAGGGAGGGTAGTCGCAGTACAACACAGTACTTGTCGCAGTATGAGAGCAGTACCGTATTATCTCGTCAAATTCGCTATATCCGTACAGGGTTCTAATCTCCACACCAAGAGCATCTGCCCCTAATAAAGCCTAATTATCAACAAAAAAGGAATAGGAACCGGTAGGTTGGCGTAATTCTCCTATTCCTTTTACGTTGAGAACTAGGCTTTATTGGGGGGGTATCCTCTCGGTATGGAGATTAGAACCCTGTACGGAGATAGCGAATTTAACGAGATAATACGGTAGCGCGGTATAAGTACCGTATTGGGGAAGAAGAGTGTGAGGGGTCGAGGGGGTTCTAGCCGGGTAACTATTAAGTCAGAGATTCTCTTTCCAGCAGCTGACAGACCTGATTGTAAATGATCGTTCGAGTATCCTGCCGTACGGTACGGTACTGCACTCGTCCCAGGTCAGAGATACCCGAAAATAAGGAGGGGGGGATATATATTTGTATCATACTACCGCCTAGAGGCCCACTGATTTTTTGATTTTTTTGCCATATACTGTTTCTTTAATCCCTATTTTCAGACGCTTCTATCCTGGGACAAGTATCATACGAGCACAACCCCCCGAAATTAATAGCAGGGCACAACAGATTTAAATGCGTGTCGGTACCTGTTATGATAGGCATTGAGCCCTATTAACCATTACCGTAACTGTTTCATGGTTTGCTAGTTGGTCGTACCAATTCACAGCTCAAGACGGCCTCTCCCTACAATCCCTATCCCCAAAACTACCGGTACTACCACGCCTCGTGTGTTCTGCAAGTACTAGTACATTTTACCTCTAATAAAGTTGTCACCACCGCTTTATCGGGCCACCCGCAACCAATCAATCCACAATCGATCAGTCGGCACTTTGAGAAACGAAACCAAGAACCAAACCCTTAACCTGCCCATATCCGTACCGGTACGTATCAATCTCTATATCCACGTCCATGTCGCTACCCATGCCTCAGCTGAAGAGAAAAGGAAAAGAAAAAAATTCCCGCGGAGAACCTGCGGTTCAAAGCTGTGTTGAGCGCTGCGAATGGGAGTAGCCTACTTGAGTGCGATATCGTGTGAGGTATCCTTTCCAGGCTTAGTCAGGCTGTAAGTTAAGCGGGGGAGTACCAGCATCAACGCTGCTCGGTTGGCGTTTCGTGCTAACGTCTACGGACAGAGGCGCAGTGTGATGGACAGGTAGCTGGAGGGGAAACAAGCGAGTGAGTGAGCGAAGGGATGATGATGGTCACGCGAGTTGGAGTCTACCCTCTGCGGCTATTGTATAACATTGCTGCGTATCGCAGGAAATCATATATGGCAGCTATTGATGAAGAAACATATTTCCCCGTAATCGAGAGTTGATGGAGGAGCTGATGGAGGAGGAGGAGCTGATGGAGGAGGAACCGGAGGAGGAGGAGAAGGAGGATACTTCCTGCCTGCTTACAATTAAACCTCATATGATCGATCTTCCGCAGCTATGGTAGCCTAAGCTACAGTGATTACAGTCATCGCAATGCCAATTGAAAATCCCCCGGTTCTTCATCCTATTCTTCACCTTCCCAGTCACATATTATGTACTCCGCATTCAATATTGCACTCCCATCAAAAAACAAGCAAAAAAAAAGGAAAGAGAAAAAGGAAGAAAAAGAAAAAAGGTAATCAATCAACATCGCTTCGTCTCGTTTCCGCTCATCCAACCGCAACTCCAAGCCGATGCACAGGTAAAATACCAGATCCAGATCGCTCACGATACTATCATCAACTTCCATCCTTACACACAATATCATATTCCCAATCTCCTATTGCCGAGTAGTAGGCCTGGCCCCATCGTCGGTACTGTACGGTACTCGAGTACTGTACTAGGCGATTTTTTAAGTATTCGGAATGGGAAAAGATGAGTTACCCGGTCCTGGTATAACTTAAACCAGTTACCCATAAGTGACACCTCCCGCCTATTTACCTGTATGGTAGTTACTATCCCTAGAAAAGCTATTTCACCAAGGGTTGGTCCCTGAAGGGGAATAGTGGCTACCTTAAGAAGTATGGCCTACTTATGAATAACTACCTTAAGTTATACAAGGGTCGAGTAACTCATATTTTCCCATTCCGAATACTTAAAAAATCGCCTAGTACAGTTCAACACCCTTTCCTCTTCATCCAGCAAAGCGACAATGGCTTTTTGCCCACCCGCCCCCTCCTTCTCGCCTCCCCCATTCCATTCCACATTTCCAGTCCCGAATTTTGTGATTTCAAACTTCAAAGTGTGTGTGTGTGCTCCCTATCGGTGACACAATTTTCACGTCAGGTTACACACATGTTGCGGTTACTTCCATCTTCTTCATGTACCGTATTATTTTATTTCAACGGCGGAGGGGGAAGCTTCGGCAGTTGGGAAAGAGTCAACTTCACCGCGCATCACCACCCTCCCCCCCCCTCTTCCCCCTCTCCGGCAAACAATGGTGAGGGGAAGTCAGGGGAAGGAGTTTCTTCCTTTTTTCTTTTCTTTTTTCTTCTTTTTTTATTTATTTATCATATGTAATCAGCGCTTGAGAAGGCAAGACGGGTGCACGCGGCTAGATAAAGGTTAGCGCGAGGGCTATCGATTTTGAATGGACAACAACGCTGTTTGGAGAAAAACGTTTCGGGGAACTTTTGCCCATTATTAGTGTGCAATGAAGTGCATAACTGGTATGATAGCTTGCCACGAAGCGAACGACTTCATGACAGATGCCGTAATGCATCACTTACGTTTTGGTTAACTTACGCCAGAATACTCGAGCACCGGGTTTCGGCGTTGGGAAGGTCGGCTGGTCGGACGAGTGCCCGACGTACTAGTACTTATGATAGCAGAGCAGACAGTTGTCTCAAAACAGGAGGCAGAAGCAGCCCAGAAGCCGCGGGGAAAATGTCGTAGAAAGCCGTACTAGTATAGGAAATTTATGCCGCGCTCGGAAAATACTGTACCAACCGCCAACCCACCAACCAGCTGTCCTCCTTCGACAATTCTCATATCAACCACGGAAACAGACCGCCGCATCTATCTACAGTATCTATTAACGGTACGGTATTTACCGTATCCCACCCCTCATCTTCCCTCGGGTACGGCAAAATTGGCAATGTAGAATCAGTCATACAATCCGGGAGCCTTCAATAGGTCTGTGCCTCCAACTTTCTGTGTGCCAGTATCACTCGCTCACACGGCGCTCGAGGGGTGTGAACTTTCGCAAGAGCAGGTAGGTAGAGAAGCATGGGACTCTACAAGTACCGCCTTCCAGAACAGCGGCAGAAGGAGCGATCCACCTTACAGTAGCTTTATTATGTAGAAGAGATGAAAACCGCCAGGTCCTGCATGGGTTATGTTGCATACTGAACCTTTGGGAGGACTTTCTCTTAGCAGAACAAACCGCGGGACCCATTACCTTCCCACGCAGGTTCCATCAAAGCCATCCCGGATTCCGATCGCCGCCGATGGGGAGTTTTTTTTTTATTATTATTTTCTTTTCTAAAAGCATTGACTTATTATAACGAGTGAAAAAGCAAACCCTCTTTTCTCTCCCCCCCTCCTCGGGAGGAAAGTTCGGGCAAAGGGGGATCGTGGTACTCGAGTACGGTAGTTGCGTTCGGGTGTTCTTGTCTGATTGGGAAAAGCTTATGATCGGGTAAGTTTTGGCTTTTGAGTGTGAGGAACCAGATTAGTTTTGGTTAGTGGGGCAGTAGAGGGTTGTGAGGAGGAAGTCCTGTTCTCAATTCTCAGAGAGGGCAGGCAGGATGGGAAGAGTGGGTGATGCCTCCCATAGGTCAAGAGTGGGGTTTTTTTGGGTCCAAGATTTTGTGGGAGGAGAGGAGGGGAACTGAGGCGAGTTGACTTGAGTTTCCAGTCTCGGCATTGATTCTTCAAAGGTCCTCTCTGACCAAACTCTCGGAGGCGAAAGTAGAGGTATTGGAAACACCACTGACATTGTCGACACATCGCGTTATAGCATCGTAATTGCACCGTATGTGTCCCATGGGTTACCAACGTGCTGCCATACCCCAATCCCCAAACTTCGTGTCTTTGCTGTGTGTTTGCGCACGGTACACATTGGCAACTCTCTAACGGTTCCAATCGATTGGTGCGCTACTCGGGACCATAGTTGGATTCCGGGTTCCATTGCCTCGCGGTTTCTGCTCTTGAGGCAGACAATCTGGGGGTTGCTCCATCTTGTTCGGATTACGCATCCGCGACGTTTTCAACGCTGGTTTGCTTAACCCGCTGACCCACTGACCGGGCATCCATCATGCCTACGAGCACAATGCGACGTAAGATGACATAACGTTAATTTGAAGAGTCGATTCGCTTCTTTGTCGCTAAACATATTGGACTTTGACTTTATTTACTTGTTGTATTTGATCGGAAACGTGTTTCTTTCTATTATTGCTTCTCAACTTTCCTCACTTAATCTCATCGTTCATCAGCCTATCACCTGTTCATCGGACTTACGATCATTGGTCAACAGATCTGGAAAGAGAACCCACAGTTGATCGAGACAGCTGGCAACGGACAACATCGATGCCTGACCACAACAACTAGTGTTCAAAATTAGTCTGAGCTCAAGGTTTATCAAGAAACGCCCCTCTCTGGGGGAGCAAGGCTGGACGCCGTCCGCAAGGCTTACCGGTTAGCAAATAAACCGATTTCTTTCCCACCGGTTCTTAGCGCGCAGTCTGTGGTGTACCCTCTTTGCGTTCAGGAAACTGCTGTTAGAAATAATATGATTGTTGGGCCTGCTGGCCGTCCTCTGAATGAAGAAGAGGGGCTCACGAGGTTAGTTGTTTGGGTTTGGGGAGCACACGTTTGCGAAGTGAATACTTTCTAGTACTCCGGGAAAGTAAGTCCCGATTTATATCAAGGCTGGTTAGGCGCACGCCTACTCTCGAGCCCAACCGATCCATCTGGAATCGTCGGAATGTGGTTCAGTATCTGGTAGATCAGGAAATCCAACTGCATATCACCGATAATCACTCGGTTCCTCGTGGCATGCGGATCTGAGCGTTGAGGCACATGTTCGAACAGTCCACCTTCACACTAGATTTGTTGAGTGATGATTTTAGAAGCCTCCTCTTATCCCACGTTACGGGGGTACGGCTTCTCTTACTAGCTGCCCTGGCCTTGTTGGGACGTGGTGATGTTCGAAGGTTGTTGCCCTTGTACTCGCTGCAAGTCCCTTTAGTTATTGGTTGAGTCACTTTTTTAGGGTTCCTCCCGTCTGGCCTAATAATTGTGTGTCACTTGGCCTAGCTTGAGAGGGGTGAATATCTAATGAAGGCTGGTTTTGGGGATGATCAACTCGGGTCCTTTCTTGGGAATGAGCCTTAGGAAATCCTATACTGAACGAGGGGCTCTTGTGTATTTTCCACGATGGCAAGTACGGATACTAGCTCGTGGAATGCGCTTTTGCAGATATCCCACTCGTGGGGTAGGAGCTCATGGTATTTGGAAAAATAGGAAGGGTAATACAATACATAAAGTAGATGCTGTCTTTGCTGGTTGGTTTTCGAATGTTAATCGAACCCCTTTTGAATTGAGAGAACTGACATTCGATTTTTTTGCCTTTGGAGAGGTTGTTGACAGCATTGACCGCCAAGCCATGGATCCCATTTTTGGAGAAATGGATACGATTCAGAAGGTTCGTGTTGAGTTGAGTCTCTGCGTAGCCAAAAGGCATGATCCGCATGGCAAATTTTGTCCTGGAGGGGTTTCATCTGGGTAGGCGATTATCCCTTCAATTAATTATGGGCTGTTGATGCATTTAATGAACACCTTAAAACTTTTATTCGGGGAGTGCATGAGTGTCACACATATCAACGGACTGGATAATGTTACCCGCAAGGGGAAATCGTTAGAGATTGATGTGTTTTGTCGAGATTTCCTCCTCTTTGTAGGCCGACGGTACCAGAGTGAGAAATAGAGAAGACTGGATATTTGTGCCTGCTGCCTTTTAATAATCATGCACAAACGCATAACCATCATTGGCTTTATGTCATCAATAGGGGACATTGCCCCAACTCCCGAACTCCCGACGGAGCATCGAGTCTTCAGCATCTACAGTATGAATATATCATACCTCTGAAGCTGCCTTGATACCGTTCAGTTAACTTCCTTACTTAGAGCATCACCTCTCTCAAATTGATAGAATGCCTCCTCGGTAGATGCGCGGTCTCAAGCAGCAGTCTTCGAGCCCGAAGCAAATGATCCGTCAATCGACTTTAGCACAAGTTAGTGTGCTACTAAAGTCAGATTTTCCCCTTTAGGTATTTCACCCCCGTCGCCCCCCCTTCATTTGCTACCACGCCTTCACGAGGTGTTAATCAAACAACCTTGTAAAACACCAGTAATACAACATCTGATAAACACCCTCACCTAATCCACAGCATCTCACTCGATTCTTTTGAGAGGGAGGGAGTAAGGAAGGGCGGTGGCTTCTATAATAGTTGTAGTTTTCCGAAAGAGTAATTGATTAATTTCGCCCCCCCCCCCCTGATTATGATCCCAAGCTGCGGGAAAGATGACACAAGCGAGGGCGGATAGATAGATTTGTGCAAGCGCGGGAATCAGCATGTATTCACTCTGTTTTGTTTGACACACAGGGTGGGGGGGGGCGGGCAACGTATAGTTGCAGATCCCAGTTTCGCGGGCAGTTTGTCTGATTGGGAGGGTCCCCGCATTTGACAACGAGTAGATCTTCCCGATAGCGGCCGCTGCGGTGGGTCATGGGCGGATTTGTGCTTGCTTTGGCTTTGGCTTTGGGGTCTTGAGAACCGAGATGGGCACCGGACTTTAGTATGTATCATACTAGTGAGTCTGGATCTTTGGAATGGGTGTGTTACGGATAACCAGCGGGAGGCCTTTTTTCTTTCTCCTCTTTTTTTCAAAAGTTTCCTTAGGATTCATTGAAGAAAGAAAGAATATCAGGTCAGTCAAGATGAATGATAGTAGGTACTCACCATTCTCAGACCGCCCCTCTGTCACGGAGCTCTGTGGCACACAACGAGTCTACCTTTGATCGCTACGATCAACACAGAAACTCAGCACCAGACCTGTGTCTGTCCCCCGATGATCGGAGGGGGCAGGCGGCTGGGCGCTTCGGAACAGCTATGAAGATCGTTGCTATGCTCCCTTCCGCAGAGTTCGCTAGGTAGTCCCATCGCCCGGGAAGCACCGTAAGGAGGCGTGGGGACCACATCCCCCCCCGCCAACTCTCGTGCTCCGATACGGACGTCGACTAACTTAGTCTCGCGATGGGTTTTACATTGGGGACGAGAGAAACCATAGAGATGAGCGGCGGCATGAGGTGTGTGCGAATGGGAGCACGCTGCGCGACCTCGGATCCCGAGGTCTGGAATTCGGTATGTCGGGAGTGGGAGTGTTCGGAGGAGGTTTTCTCATATCGTGGGATGTCGCATGGAGTGTGCTGTCGATGGCGGGTTTAAGGGTGCGGGAGTGTGCAGGGTTTGGATTTGGGTGTGAGTTGGTGGGTGGGGGGGTTGGGCGCGATGGGCGCATCGGTGGGCTGGGGGGGTAGGAAGGATGTGGATGTGGAACTTGCGAGGAGGAGATATCTTGATGGGTACGCTATTAGATGGTGGAGGCTTTTGAGATGATTTGGTTTGTGTTGGAGGTTTTATGAGAGCTGGTGTTGCGGCCGTGGTTGGTGGGCTGATTCTATCTACTGTTTTTTTGCTGGGGCGTTTTACCTGAAAGGCGGGGTGGTGGTTTCTCCTGAGACGTTACTTGGGCGGACTCTATCGGTTTTGCGTTTCCGAGGTATGTTAGGATTGTCTAGAAATGTAAGCACTAGTGGATTTCGGGGATAGGTAAATTTAGTGGAAGAGTGAATAGGGGTCGTTTGGTAACCGGACAGATGCCGGAAGGCACCAGAATTGCGGGGTTTCGAGCCGCTATATTTCCACAAATATCTTGAAACTCAACTTTGGAAAGGATTTAGCATGTCTGAAGCATAATGCATTTGAGGCTTTTATCTAGAATTCATATAGAGGTGTAGACACATGAACTGGGTAAAGTGCGTTGCAATGTAGCCTTCCTATACAAAAACCCTGGCCTTGGCAGGCACCTTGAGGGAAAAAGAGTTCCGCTCCTCACTAACTCTGGGGGAATGAAAGGAAAAAAATCCCACACTTTTTTGTGCGGGTGCTATTATGACAAATTACTTTTTAATATTTTCTTCTATGTTGTTTCCATGGCGGTTGGGTAATGATAGCTCGAAAACCTTCGCTTCTAGTGCGCTTTGGCCTTTGTCTGGTTACCAAACGACCCCTATAGGAGCAAGTGTCCGAGTGACAAACTATGATCGTTCGATAAGTGGTTGTGAATCACCCTATACATCGCTAGGCTCCTCTTATCCAGTGCCACACCTGACCAAGGGTTTCCTAGCTTCGGGCTTGGCTTGAGAACCGCTCTTTGAGCTTGTAGCAGTGAGGAAGCATCGTACGATAACGAGAGAAAGTCTCACGTATCTCCACGTTACCTCTTTCCCCATATCTGGGTAGAAAGCATAAAATTGGGGACAGGAGAAACAGTAACCGGTGGAGTGAATCTGCAGAAAGGATTCATACCTTGCGCTCACGATTTCCACTAGCAGCCAAGATACTCGGGCTTCTCCCCTGCCCATAGCCATGAGCGAAGTGTGGCCTGTTTTCGCTTCTACCAACGGGCTCGGTTGAATACTATCAGTGAATTGCAGTCTTGGCTAGTCACTATCATTGCAGTGAGCCGAACCATTTCCGGATAATAGGGAAATGTCTGGTATGTGGGCAGTGGAGAGCTGAGTTAGGAAGATAAGGAGAGCTTGCTAATATTGTTCCGAACGCCCTCCGTGGTTGGTTGGGCGTATTTGTGAGCGACTTCGGTTTCGGGTAGGAGGGGAGTGACAGGGAGTAATATGAGATTATGAGGAAGAGATGTGGGTCACTCGGGTTGCCTTTTTTCTTTTTTTCTTTTCGGCTATTCGGTCAATGCCGCAAGATTTCAAGTAATTAACCCGTGTTACACCGTTGGGCGAGTTTCCTCTCCTCGTAAGGCTTGGTATTTCTTTATTATTTTATGTCTTCCCAGAGGGCCGAATGGCTCACCGTTTGCTGTGTTTTTCGCTTCTTTTCCGGGTAAGGAAATTTTGGACCACCAAGGGCTCTATTCAGTTATTTGAGATTCTAAGGTGATCTTCGGGTCGAGCAAAGTCACCTAATACAAGGTGTACTGACAGCTCAGCTTGCCCCACCATTTTTGGACATATGCACCGCCCAAGATCGGTGCTTGCCTGATTTGGACCGGGTAGGCTGCGAGATAAGCGGAGGCAGTTCTTGAATGATCCGATTTCCAAGGAGACAAGAGATAGTGCACATCCAGTTGGCCTAGAGGCTTATCGATAGCGCACTAAACATTGTAGACCGTGTTGTAGGCGGTGGTGCCGGAATTAACGTTGAATATAGTTGTGAGGCTCTCTAAGCCATATCTAGAAATATGTATGTTTCAAGGCCAAAGTCGAGAGTTATCTACTCGTAATTTCCTGACGTTTGTAAAAACGACTGCTATTGCATATGGGCAAAAAATTGGCCGGAGCCTCAAGATTTTGGTGCTATGCAATAGCAGTCGTTTTTACAAACGTCAGGCAATTACGAGTACAGGCTGTCTTTGGCTCTGGATACCTCCTTCGGCCTTTGGGGTGTTTTAAGACCTTTCGCGTTCCATCTGTATAATTCCGGGCTGCAAAACATTTGCGCTACGGCTTTCCTGAGTCCAACAGACCGACATCCGAGGCTCCAAAGCACCCCTAGGACTATGGATATAGCGACTTTTGTAGATTATTACCGCGGGAGATGCGCATCTTGATGGCCAATGGCGAGGGTTAGCGATCGCTCGTGCATTTTGGATTAGACAAGCAAATACTGCAAGAGAGACCGGGAATGGTCGGATACCGTAGTTGTTTCAATAGATGTTTAACCGGGGGGTTTCGGAGCACACCGGCAACCCATCGATTGCTTAAAGGGTTTCATAGCTAGGATAATAATTGCCGTTCCCGATGCTTGCCTTGGGCTGTGAAAGGCGGCAGTACCAAGCTCATTACCCGAAGTTAATATAAGGTTCTACCCGGGCCCGGTATTCCACGGATGTTGCAGGCCTCCCTTGTGCAGGATGGGAGCATGGAGTTTCGGGTTGGGGGGAGAGCAGACCATGACTTAATGTGAACCAAAGAGGGTGGGTCCCGCTGCTGCTTGCGAAGCAAAGCGCCCAAAGAGGAAAAGAGTGAACTCTTAGGAGACTTGATCTACCGGTGAGTTTGGTTAGGGAGTTTGGGCCTGCAGCATGATGCACATGAAGCTGCGAGTGATAATGAGTGAATACCGGTGCATGGGTTTGACTGTCGTACTCACAATATTGTACGGCAAAGCGGGCCCGCCATCCCTGCTTGGGCGGTCCGAGACAGTAGAGTTTGCCGGGTCCAGGTCAGTCAGCAGCTAGCTATTTCAGCTTCGGGATTTGGCTTTTCAAGGCCAAAGTGACCCGGCATGATAGCAGCCATTAATCGCCAACGAATCACAGCACCGAGCGGCTTCAAAACAGCATTAGGTTCCTAGTCGCGAACTTTAGTGTCTCAGACGACCCAAGAGACAGTGAGAGTATCCACGTTGCTGGCCTCTGCATTGCAAAGGTTGCACGGTATGGGCGTTCTTGTATCACTATGTGCCCACTTTCCTCTAGACGCTATGGACCACGGTAAGCAGGACGCGTGAGTCGATGTCATATTTTGAGTTCCAATCGATGACTACAAGTAGAGTATAGTACTGATAAGCTGTGGGCAAGAAACATTGCCATTGTTTCCCTCAACCGGCCGCTGTGGAGTATCGGTACCCCTCGCCGATAGATCGAAGCTGAGAGGTTTTAGGTAGGGTGAATGGCATTGTGACATTAGCGTCAACGCCATTGGTGCACGGTAGGTGTGGCAGGTGGGGGTGGGGTGTCATCGAGATTACCCTACCAGTACTTGTACCACCGTATGATACTTCCAGAGAATCCAATCAGTGTTGGCGGTGACCGGGCTCGATGTGTTGACTAGTCTTGCCCATGACTGGTCAGTGACTAAAGTTAGTGGTCGGTGGAAGGGGGTGATCGGGGATGATGGGTATAATATGGTGGTCAAATTTTTATTAGCAAACCCCCGGCTCAGTCCACTTGTCCCAGTTTTGCATTTAGACAATGAAGAGAGATTGAGGTCCCAGGCAAGAAGTTCTGGAGTATCCGGAGACAAGGGTTGGGGATCTGTACGATTTGATTGAATGTATGATACGAGCGCTGATCTTTTGCAACCCCGTTTTCGGATACCCGTACTTCTTGCCCAGCATAACGGGGGTCAGCAAATTTTAGGGATGACGGCTGGTTACTGCCAACACTGAGTCCAATGATCATTCCTCGAAATATAAAAGCGATCGGTTGAGTCAGATGTGTGAGATGAAACTTCGCAATACTGTACTCCACAGTCTACGGTACCGTACGTACAGTACTCGTACCCATACCCGAGTTGTCATTCTCAGCCTCGTTGTCTCCCGTGTTTCTGCCCCATACGCTGCCAAAGACGACACGCTTCTCAGCCGTACCATCCCTCGAGAATAAATCTCAAAAGCGCATTTTGGGTTTAGCTCCACTTCTGCCGGTACTCCTTTAAAGCCGTCAAGCTCTTCTTCCTCTCTGTTTTGTCGGACAACTTTCCGAGAACCACTAACTATTCGGAAAAAAAACCCTCCGAAATGCATAAGATCCTTCCTCCAGCTCTCTTCACCGACCAGGACAAGGCTCCCGGATTGATCGTTGAGGACAATGGCCTTACTATTTCTCTCCCGGGTACGAGTGCTGCTCGAGTCCTCCCCTTTCGGTTGTGAGACTGAACAGCTAATGTGAGAAGCACGCTGGGGGTCTGCCGCTCAATGCGCCCGTGCCAACACCTTCATTCCTATCGACCACGACCGCATGTACTACTATGAAATGACAGTCGTGGACGAAGGTGATGGCAAGAGGGTCGGTCTTGGTTTCTGCGCTAGGGACACTTCACTGAATGGCATGCCAGGCTGGGAGGTAAACGCATGGGGATATCACGCTGATGATGGGGCCAAGTTCCCTGGACGTCCCCAGGGGTTGAAATATGGCCCCGTGTATGGTACTGGGGATGTTGTCGGTTGTGGGGTGGATTTCAAGAGGGGATTTGCCTTCTATACTCTGAATGCCGAGTACCTGGGTAGGGCTACCGGATTCCTAGCTTGGGATTGAGTTAACTTCTTCTCTAGGTCCAGCTTTCTCGCTTAAGGAGGGGCTTCGCATTTGGCCGATGATAGGGATGGGCAGTGCTGGTGCAAAGGTTTCTATTAACTTTGGTCAGAGGAAGTTTGTGTGGGACGGTATCGATGAACTGGAGTGGCGTTTGGGGGATAATGCCGTGATTGAGTTCGGAAAAGATGCGTGCTGTGAAAACTGTGGTCTTCCTTAATTGAGTTTTAACGTTTTTAATGAGAAAATGTGGATCTTGTGAGCCGCGATCAGTATCTGTTTTGAGAACAAATATCGTATATAAAGTAGCCCACTTGTCTTGCATAAATTACAATACAGGTACTGTATGATATGCTGTGATTTGGTGGCGGAGGATGGGTGGGTTTGGGGCTCTTTTCACTACCCTGAACCCTGAGCCCTTCTAGATTTTGGGAAGTTTGGAGGGGCACTCGTCTTGGCAAGGCTGGTCCCTCCCAGTAAACAACAGCCCCTCAATGAGCAGTCATCTCACCTCACAAAGCCTTGATCACCAATATTCCTTTCCAACAAACAGCCACCCTGTCTCCTCTGGCAATCCGATATTTTGCTCGTACGCTTTCCCGTCGAGTTTCCTCCCACCAAACCTTATTTCGTTATTCTACTTGGATACAAAGGACCATGGCATCGCCGGTTCTCTCTGTCTCTCCTTCAGATGTTACCCTCCCCATTATTCTCTCTTCTTACAAGTCACTTCCAATCACCATTTCCACCGAGGAAAAGCCTGCGGTTTCTCGTCTAACTCTGCCAAACAATGATTCTGTTGCCGGAACTAACACCATTGTTTCACATCTCTCTACTCTGATCCCGTTATTTGCAAAGACGACTTACACCGACGTCGAGTCTGCAGAAATTCATCAATGGCTGACCTTAACATCTACTACCCCTATTCCAGAGGATACCATTGCTCGATTGAACGGGAACCTCAAGTTCCGCACCACCATTCTCGGCGAGAAGCTGTCGATTGCTGATGTGGCCGTTTACGCCCGCGTCAAGGGTCAAGTAGCTTTATGGAGTGACGAGCAGAAGACAGGTGAAAAAGGTTATAGGCACGTTGTTCGCTGGGTTGATTTTGTTCAGAACACTCCAGATTTGGGATTGCAAATTCCTGCAGAAGACAAGGTTCCTGTGGATCCTACCAAGGTGCTGGTTTACCTGAAGCCTGAGGAGCCTGTCAGGGAAAAGAAGAAAGAGGGGGCTGCGGCCGAGGACTCGAAGAAAAAAGGGAAGGGTAGAGCGGCTGCGGAGAAGGTTAAGGAGGAGGCTCAGAGGGCGAAGGAGGGTGTCATGGAGGCGGGCGGAAAGGCTGCAGCAGCAGTGGCTGGTGAAGGCAAGCAGTTTAAGAGAGAAAAGAAGGAGAAACCAAAGAGGGAAGCTCCTAAAAAAGAAGGTAATTGTGGCCATTTATTGCATCACATTGGAACCGGGCCAAACTTACGTTTCTCAGAACCCCTTATTTCTCCTTCTCAAATTGACCTCCGCGTTGGGCACATCCTCTATTGCATGCCTCATCCAAATGCCGACTCGCTGTTCGTTTCTACAATATCAATGGGTGATCCTGAGGGTTCTGCCCTTGTGACCCCTCATTCCGAGCTGTCTCTTCCAAGCACAGTTCTCGCAAAATTCACACCTCTTCCCACGGTCCGCACGGTCTGCTCTGGCCTGAACGGTCTTGTACCGATCGAGGAGATGCAGGACCGTAAAGTCGTTGTCGTCGCAAACCTCAAGCCCGTGACCATGCGTGGAATCAAGTCCGCAGCCATGGTACTCGCAGCCTCACCCGCCCCCGCCCCGGGTGAGGACCCAACAGCACACAAGAAGGAGACTGTAGAGCTTGTTGCACCACCCGAAAATGCTATTGCCGGTGAAAGGGTATGCATTGAAGGATACAAGGGCGAGCCAGAGGTAGTACTGAACCCCAAGAAGAAGATTTGGGAGCAGATCCAGCCTGGCTTTGCCACAACATCTGATTTGGATGTAGTCTTTGACAGGGAGAAAGCAGGATGGACCGGAGATGCGGCACAGGGTAAAGCTCCGGGCGAAAGTCCGACGGGAAGGTTGGTTACGGAGGGTGGTGGTGGTGTCTGCAAGGTTAAATCTCTAGTAGGAGCTGTTGTTAGGTAGATGCTGTTTGCCATGGGGTTTGCTTTCTCTCTAGAGGATAAAACTGGCTTGCTTGCTTTTCAGACTTCATTGTGTGCCTTGCTGTAACGTTGGATTGCACTGAAATTTTTTACCTAATGGCCACAAAAAAAGTATTTTTTTTTCTTTCTTTCCCATTCTAACTTTGCAGGTTGTTGGATATCTGTGGCCCACAAAAAATAGGGTTTCCTGGTTTTAAAAACCGGTACAGTACTATAGTAAAGATACAGTGACTTATAGCATGAGGCACAGACCCTCGCAAGATAATGTATCATAGTCCGTTCCTACGAAACAGCAGCGTACTACATACCCAAACAGACGACTCGCAATCCTAGGGCCGCAAACATCCATCAGGCTCGGTCGGCGTTGCTAGTCAGAAGGTGTGCATATACTATCACTCGAACATACCAGTGGCATTGAAGGAGATAGTGGCTTAACACTCGCATGGCAGTCGAGAGCCTCAGCAGCAAACGAAAATCCAGTAGTGTATTTCCACGCACATTGACCCAGTTGATCGATTACTTCTATAGTATTGGGGGCGGGCCCTTTTAACTCGAGGTGAAGGAGAGGAGTAGATGTTTGTAAATTCCAAATACAAGAATGAAAAAAAATGATGAAAAAAATGAGAGGGAAAGGCGGGTCAACCTCCGTCAATACCCCACCTACTTTCCAAACATTTTGAGCACAAAATCCTCCTTCCCTCCTTCCCTCCCTCGTGGTACTCAGTCGTTTGCTTTTTTGGTCCTCGAATGGACATTACATACTCTCCACTTTCCTCTTCTTCGACCCATTCGCAGCAGTGATGACTACCGATATCGTTCTGCTAGCGCTTCCGCATATCGCATTGGTGGGGGGAGGCTCAGACTTCATGGTCTTTCCCTCCTCTCCCTCCCCGAACTGAGGCTCCGGCTCAGACTTGAGCGTAGGGGGGTCTCGAACCACCGGCACAGGAGGAAGTGTCTGGGTCACGGGAGATTGCGATCCGGTCTCTGCGGCTTCCACCGCCGCAGCCGTAGCCTCCGCAACTCTAGGCAAATGTGGGACCTGGGTCGCCGCAAATCTACCTACCGCCCCCACCGCTTCATCAACGACCGGTATAGAAACTTGCTCCTCAGCCCCGGCCCCCCTACATTTAGCCGGCTTCGGCAGGCCGACGAATAACACTGGTGTCAACTCCTGTTGCTCGGCCGATTCTTCTCCTCCTCCTCCTTCCTCCTCTTCCTTAAGTATGATTCCCACCGCTGAAGCGGTGGGCAGGGGGAGCTGCAAGGTGCCATCCTCAGCACTTTCCACCTTTACAGAGGAGGAGGAAGGTGGTGATGGACGAGCTTTACTCGCCGCTGCCACCGCCGTCGTCCTCCGCTTCTTCCCGTCCAGTATAGAAGAGGCGATGTCGTCCACGTTAATGGTCTTCTTCAGCCTGCTCCAGCGCATTCTGGCTGCTGCGGGATTGATGCTGAAGTCTGCTGCTACGCGGCCGAAGTCGATCTGTTCATTCTATGTTAGTCACTCGTCTCCCACCCCTCGGCGTTTTCTAGTAGGGAGGAAAAAAGGAAGAGGAGGGGAGACAAACTGTTTTATAATCACTCCTGATAAGGCATGCGAATAGGAACTTGACGTTCTCGTCTATTGGTGCTTTCGCTGGCATGGTGGAGGAAGAGAAAGGAAGCAAGGGGGAATTGTTAATTGATGTTCGGATTTGGAACAAGATTGATTTGGGAGAGATGCTGTTGAGGAGGTGCTGGTGGAGGGGGTTGGCCGGTTATGAACAAGGGTGAACATATGGGTACGGTGGGGCAAACTTGGGCGTCGGATAAAGAATAGGGTATAAGGGCTGAGAAAGCAAACAGTGACGGTGGTAATGGTCGTATGCGGGACGGGAAGGATGCAGGGGGGGGGGGGGCTAGAAGGTGGTGGAAGTGTTATGGCGAGTGATAGGTTGCGATTTGTGGTGCGGTGTGATAGTTAAATGGTGGTCAATTGGTTACTTGCATCGGTTCTTCCGCGCGACAAGTAACAGCATTATCGTATGATACCTTTGCTGTGGGTTCTCAGAGGATTGCTAATTCGTGAGCCTCCTGTCGCATTAATATACAGGGTCCAACTTTATTCTAGCATTAATCCCCCAATCGCAGATTAGCTAGGTCCAGCCTCATGAGCAACCTATCGATTTTCCCAACCCCCCCACCACCCTTTCTCTCAGAAAATAGCAGCTCGCTGCCTCCAATATCTCTCTCTTCGTCCATTTTCTGCAGTCTCTCAACAAGCATGCCCAGTAAATTCCTCACTAACCTACAGCTCGCCATGCACTCCGCGACCTCCTTATTATTTGTGCTAGAATCGGGGGCGATGTTCAAATCAGTAAGCTGATTCCTTCGACCCATGCGCTCGACATGGGAAGCAAGGGCTTCTGAAGCAATTAGGAACTTCTTAAGTAGAGGCGCAAACTGATGATCGGCCAAGAACAGTCCTCGTTTCAGGCGGGAGAGGTAAAGGTGATGTTCCCGCATCAATGACTCGGGGTCTTGCTGTTCTTTACTCTTCTCTTCAACGTTCTTGACATCTTCACCTTCCCCTTCCGCCATCCAGACATCCCCGTCTTCGTCTTCTTGCTGCTGCTGCTCCTCCGGGGTCTCCTCTAGGCCTTCGCCCAGAACATCCATTAACGCACGAAAGGCGCCTTCAACCACTTCTCCTTGCCAGTAGCCTACCAGCGCTTCCAGGAAAAATACGTTTAGGCCAGCTGTTGCCCAAACAGCCCTCTCGATACATTCGCGTTTCTTGATCACCTCTCTACGAGCCTTTGCCACTGCCCGATTTTCACTCTTAGAAAAGGCCAGGGGAGAGGGCGGGTATCGTCTACCACGCCATAAGGTTTGCAACCTAATCAAAGTGCGGCGAACAGAGATGAGATATGCAAATATAGCGTCATAGGTCTCTAGATCTGCCGGTTGCAGAAAGAGTTCCAAAGGCCAGCTAAGGTGGAAACTCAGGGTAACCGGGACACCAACTAAGAGGTCTTTGAATGACTCCCCAAGCCTAGCCCTTGGGTGAACGGGCGTTGAAACCGCAGACGTCGCAGGCGGGGGCTTGACAAGAGACAAGTATATAAGATCCCTTGCGGTATCTAATCTCTCATCAGTCGTCTCTTCTCCTTGAAGTGACGAAAGCACCCCCCAGGTTCTTGTCAATATCGATGATACCTCGCCCTCTTTGACAACAGCACCACCCGAGCTGGATTTGACGCCCAACGCACCAACGCCCCCACCAGCGCCAGGCCGTCGCCATCGATTACGTACTTGCTCAGATGCCTGTTCAACTATGGCGGCGGCAAACTCTCCGCGGCCGAGAAGAAAGAATTCTCGCAGGACATGAACTACGTCAATGATTTTTGAAGCCGGTAGAAGGGTTTGTAAGGTATGTCTTGATAAAGACAATCGTATTTCCGATATAGCGGTATGAAGTTTCTGTGGTGATAGTGGAGATTGAAGTGACTGCAGGTACGACAGATGGGCCGGAAGAAGCGTCATTTCTGGGCTAATTGTGTCGGACGTAGTTTCAGTACTTGCCCCGCCCCGTAACCGAATTATCGAGAGCGCACGTCCAATAAATAATATAGAAGAGGCCGTATCTGGGGTTACAAAGGAAGGTAGACGTGATTTGGCGACAGTGTACTCCTTCAGCACACCAGTTTCGTCCTCGTTTACGGGATTCAACACCACCGACTCCGACTCTGTGATGAAAAAGTCCTCAGAACTCGGAAGCCTTCCATACAAAACCCAGGTTGAAACTTCCCGTAACCAAGCTGTTTCAGCGATCTTGAGTAAATGCAGCGATACAGCCTCTAACGTCGGGAAACCGGTGTGAATATCCGTCCGCAGTCGGTCGACCAATTCCCCCCCGCCCATTCCCCCCATAGCGGAGGCAAGCGAATGCAAGTAAGACAGTATCCTCTCCCACCCTTCGAACCCGGACATTATTTTCGCCAGCGACACGATGTCATAACCACCGACCATACCTGCAGACCGTGAGAGAACCTGCTGCTCAACTAAGAGAATTCGTGTACGGAAAGCATGCAGGTGAGATGTAGAAATGCCGCTCGCAACCGCGCGTGCGATGGTTGAGGAATGAGTGGTAGTGATGGTGGAACAAACATTTCGGAGGGAGATGTGGAGATGTCCGAGGGAGGATAACGAGGACAGCAGGGCCCTAGCTAACCTCCGTTAGCCCTTGTGCAGAGAATTGAGAGAGACCAAGAGACCTTTCGGATGGAGATACCAACGGGAAGGAGGGTAGAAGGCCAGAGGGGGTGAGTATTGGCGATGGATGCCCAGAGAGTAGTAGAAATAGTTCATGCAGCATTATGATAGTGGTGGTTGTGGTGGTGGGGCGGTATGGTAAATATCAAGTGGTGGGGAAGCTTTACCGATAGTCGGTGATTGGGTTTGTCTTGTGGGCTAGGGTTGTGGGAGCTGAAGCCCCATAACTTGTATCGGTAAATGATATCACAGTGGAGAGCTTGCACTAGGGGTATTCAAAGTTAAAAATGGATGAGCGAAGAAACGAGTTGATACTAGAACATGCATTAGTTTACTGAAGATGATGGTCCAATAGCATCATAGAAAATATAGTATCATACTTGAGACCCCAAAATTCTCAGAGGGGAAAAACAAAAGTTTAGGTAAAGTTTAGCGTACAAATAGAGGAAAAATTTTCATGCACCAAGATCGCAACATAGAGAGAGAGAAAATCCTACAATCCATCATCAAAATGCCCCGCGATTACTCTGAGAACACAGTTTGGACAAGAGCGGAAACCGAGAGCCTAATTCAATGGCTTGAAGATCCTCAGAATTTGCGAAAAATCAAAAAAGGCTCGGGGATTACGAAGAAAACAATCGTCATGGAAATCGCAGCACAAATTCCCACCAAGGAAGCAGTCAAGGTCGGATACAAGTATGATAACCTCATGAAATCCTATCGGGCTGCAGCAAAATTAAACAACCAGAGCGGATGGTGTTTGTCAGAGAGGGACTTGGATGAAGGGAAAAGAACTTTACGAGGTAAGAAACAAATTTATTCTTTTAAAATACATAAAAATATTGTACAAAAATTTAATAATCAAATGAAAAAAAAAATAGATAAACTACTTTCCCGATGTCCTTATTTCTTCCGTTTGGAGAGAATTTTGAGTGATCGACCCAATGTACGACCTCCGGTCTCCTACGATTCTGGCCAGACTGCTACCGAGACGGCTGCGACGATCGAACAATTGCTTGTAGCATTGTCCAACAACAATTCGGAAGAGGAGGAGGATGGTCAACTAGCGAATATTAGTCAGAGGGATATCGGATTGGAAGGAGGGGGGGAGGTGGAAAGTTGGGAAAGTATGAGTAGAGAGAGGGAGGAACAAGGACAAGGGGAGAGAGCGGTTGAGAAAGGAATGCGAATGGAGATTGGAAGGAATGAGGGAAGAGTGGGAATATTGGAAGAGGACATGAGAGAGGAAGAAGATAATAATAATAATAATTATCATATTAGAGAAAGTCAAGGAAGCCAAGAGAGGGCGATCGAAATTGAAGGTGAAGAGATGGTTATTAGAGGTGAGAATAGAGAGAGGCACGGGACACAAGGAGTACATGGACCAAGTGCGGGTCCTAGCCAATTGTCAGCAATCAGAGGACCACGAAAACGCCGATTTCCAGAAATGTTGCCAGCCGACAGCGATAATGATGGAGCATCTGTTGGGGGACAAAGAAAGAGAAAAGGGGGGTCAAATGCTCTTATTGAAGCAGTGGGCATACTTGCATCAGCAAAGGCAGAAGGGGAGGAAAAGAAGTTTGAGTTTTTAAATCGGCACCTTGTACAACAAGGCGAGCTGCGACAGAGAGAGATAGAATTGGAGCGAGAAAAGCTGGAAGTGGAGCGAGAAAAGGCTAGAGGAGAGCAGCGCCGAACAGAGCTGCTAATGCTTCAACTTCAGGCTACGATTGGTAAAAGGAATACCAACAATTCTGAAGCACTTGAAGAGCTGAATTAGGAAAGTGAAGAGTAAGGGTTAAGGCTTTTGGATATGTAAAAGTTTTATTTTGAATTGTTATTTAAGTTTTGGATACTTATTACATGCTTTGCTTTTGATTATTGTTTTTGATTATTTTGAATTTTAATTTTGTATTTATCTACAATTTCAAGTTATTGAATTATATTCTATTTACAAAATATTCACGCATTCTGTTTCTCCATTCTGTGCCAGCCTGCCGTTCAGCTTCCAATCCTAATATCTCATCCTCCAGATCTCCATTATTTTCCATCCTATTCTCCTGTCCCACCACCTGTGCAGGCCACCATTGCTGATCATTCTCCATATCACAAAGAAAATTATGTAATATAATACAAGTCATTATCCATGCCACAACTCGTACATGATCATTAGGATTAGATATCCTAATTGGTATTTCCCGTAAAGAAGACCACCTGTTTTTTAAAACACCAAAAGCATGCTCAACCTTAACCCGAGCCTCTGCTAACTGTAGATTAAAATCCTTATATCCTCCTGCCTCTTGACTTGCAAGTGGCTCTTTATAAGGTGTCATACACCGACGTGTAACTCGATAGGCCTTGTCAGCCAAAATGTACTCATCAGGCCGTGAAAAAAACAAATTTGGCCATTTAAAAAATGATGTTCCGCAAAAAACAGTAGCATCTCCAACAGAAGAGGGAAAACCACTTGTAACAAAAGTAAATTTACGCTTACTATCACAAATACCTTGTACATTTAATGCATATTGTTTTTTTCTGTTGAAATAAGTTTCCCCATGATATGACGGCCCATATCTTAGTACCATATCGGTACCATCCAAGAAGCCTACACATCCCGGAAACCCGCACTCTCTCTCGATCCCAATTCTCATATCCCAAAACTCCCTCGTTCTTGGCTCAGGCCACTTTATAAGTTGTGGAAGTAATCGAACCAAAGCAGAAATGCTCCGATTGCAGTATAATCTGGTCGTCCCTTCACCAATACCCAATTGAGCTGCTCCTCGGACCGTTGACATCCCACTAGATCCCAAGAAATATAACGTTGTGGCTAGCTGGACGGCAGGGGAGGCTTGTGGATTTCGGGATTCATTTTGGAAAATTGAATCGTTACGAATAAGTGAAAGTAGTTGATTGAACGAGTTGCGTTTCATTCGAAAAAATGCCATGAATCTATCTTCAGACATTGTAAAAATCTAATATATATTAACTTCAATTTCACTACTTATGTGTATTTCTATTTTTTATTTTATTACCTACATGATGATTGAACATGTACTCACTACGGGGTATGGGCTCTCGTGGCATGAAATACCGTATCATCGGTACCCCAAGCCCAAGCAGCTCAATAACCTCCATTATATCCTCCCCAAATCCTTCTTCATTGCTTCCGCACCACGATTCTGGTAGGTTGTTTGGGTTGACACTCGAGAGGACTGGGTTATCCAATAAGGCCGAATAATGGTTAAGGTTCGAGTCTCTTGAGGTTTGAAGTCGCTCGGCAGTCAAAGGTTTAAGAAATATAAAAAATAGAGACAGGTCATCACTATTGTCAAATAATGATTCAACAATGGTATTTGATAACCAAATATCATGAAGTTGGTGGATGATTCTCGCTTTTTCAGAAGTGCGGGGCATATTCCCAGATTGTTGTTTAAGAGTTACTTGTCTTTCTTCTATTTACACTTCTTATTTCTATTTCAGCCCCACTCACGTAATCTCTTGGTATTCTGTTACTTTCTACTAACTTTTACTCGTTACCGACCTCCAGACCTCTGTCTCTACCCAACAAAAAAGTATAGTATCGTAAATTAAAGTTATGGTAAGTTAACTCTTTCTGGGTTTGCCAAGCTTACATGAACTGGTAAAGTAAGCTAAGGTTTTTCCACTTTTTTAACTTTGAATACCCCTACTGGAGTATCCATACCAGTACTGTGCTCGAGTACTGTAAATTTAGTTATTTCTTGGAAATTCTAGAGAAGCTCCATTAGTGGTTTTGTCTAACCTTCCCAGCTAAACCAATTGTCCCACCGCTGAGCTTTCTGTACAGTACATACTGCACAGTTCTATGATGCTCGAGTAGGATATTTGGCCACTTGCAAATCGGGCTGTTGGAGGCCGAAAGGTAAGCTGCACCCGACAAACTGCGTGATATAATTTCTCTTTGTGCCCAGGACCTCCGTAAACACCGACATAATCTAAACACGGCTTCGGGCATATATGCAGCTATACTAGTACAATAGTATATTTCTAAGACTCTAGAATAATTTATAATCAAGGAATTGTCGGCAATAGACTGTCCCCTCAATCGGTTCGAGATCAGGTTTTTTTCGGGGCTTTTTTCTCTACACTCCAGCTGCGAGGGGGTGGGGATATGTAGACATTTTAGTAAACACCAATATCTGTAAACGTATTTTTGCCCCCAGCTGAATAATTTAGCAATCTTAGGGAAGAAAAAAAGGAGGAAAAATACCTTTATAACACGATGACCCCATCCTGCCCTTCGAAGTTTCCTCCGCCCCCAGCTTTTTCGCCAGGTTTACAAGAAGCACACACTACCACCCTCAGCATTACCCAAAATACAATCACGAACTATGACTGTACGCATAAATGCCCCCCCAAGTTAGTTACGAGAGCTGCAGTACAGCACAGACTAATAATTCCTATAGACCCCCGTTCAGAAGCACAAAATCACAGAGTGGGTCGCAGTGGACTCCAAGACTGGTGAATTTCAACGCAAACCTGTTTGCCTCCCTTTGTGTTCCAAACATGAATTTAGTCAATATTTCACCTGATGAATCTAACCTTTATAGTCTGTATTCCGCGATGCTATCTCAAGAGCTCCTGGAGCTCAATTCCCTCCCGAGAAGGGCCGGTACCATCTCTACGTCTCATTCGCCTGCCCATGGGGTAAGTTACCTGCGATACTTCACCCATTCCACTCTAGTAACAATTAAGACTAACGTAAGCAAACCCAACCCAGCACACCGTACACAAATCATCCGTGAACTCAAAGGCCTACAAGACATCATATCACTAAGTGTCGTGCATTGGCACATGGGGTCCAAGGGATGGCGCTTCGCAACCGAGGAAGAAGCCGCCGAGTCTCCAGAGATGGCTGCCGCTCCAGAGCCCGTGAACGGGGCGACCTATCTCCAAGATATCTACTTCAAGGCAGACCCTCAATACAGCGGCCGCTACACCGTCCCAATCCTCTGGGACAAAAAGACCAACACTATCGTCAATAATGAGAGCAGCGAGATCATCAGGTTCCTCTACACCGAATTCGACGATCTGGTAGACGAGAAATTCCGCGGAAATCTATTCTATCCTGAGGAAAAGAGGGGGGTCATTGATGAGCTCAACTCGTGGGTTTACGATACCATAAACAACGGGGTCTACAAATCCGGGGTCGCCACCAAGCAAGGCGCTTATGAAGATGCTGTAACAGCGCTGTTCGCGTCCTTGGATCGCGTGGAGGCGCTTTTGAAGTCTTCTACAGGACCCTATCTTCTCGGCGAGGAGATCACGGAGGCCGATGTGCGTTTATATCCCACTATCATCCGCTTCGATCCGGTGTATGTCCAGCATTTCAAGTGTAACATTGGGATGATTCGCCATGAGTATGATCTTTCCCCTTCTCTGCACTGAAAAAAGGGAGAAAGCTAACAGATAAAAAAGTTATCCCGCTATACATAAATGGCTAAGGCATCTCTACTGGGAGGTCCCGGCTTTCAAAGAAACCACAAATTTTGAGCACATCAAGAAAGTAAGTGGCCAAGAACCAACCCAGCATTTCAGTCCAACTATGATGTAATAGAACCTAATTAATGTCGACAGCATTATACAAAATCCCATACGCAAATAAATCCGACTGGGGTAACACCGCTGGGGCCTCTACCGCATATCTTGCCCCAGGAGGTTTGAAATAGAGCTTTAGTTTAGGAGACCCACGATAGTCAACTATCACAGCCAATCACTCGAGGAGCTGATAGGAGGGAGACCTTAGGCGCAGAAAAACTCAGAAAAACCCGACCTAGTCAATCAAGAGAACCATTTTTCATTACCAGTCTTATTGTGCACTTTGCTTCAGTGATGGGAACTCGCAACCGTACTCAAGTAGAGCTCAATCAAACCCTCAGATATAACTCATAGGACGGCACTAGAACCAGGCCACAGCTGTCGATACATCCCCAAACATATAAGATCCACATGTTCCCATCCCATGTAATCATTTCTTGTAATCATCGGGGCCCCCAACATTGAACTCACGTGCGCTCCAGCCCTGAGACAATACCTCCGCAACCTCTGCCACCTGAATCCTATGATACTTATTTTCTCCATGCTTCTTCACTATCATCAAAACGACAGGAGTGCGCGTTGTCATAAGACCGAAGGCTGCAATTCTGAAATGCGTCTCAATCCCGACTTGGAGAGCCCAAACCGCATCAGGCCCTTCCACCTCCTCCTCCTCTCCGCACAGCTCCCATTGGTGATCGCCATGATATGCATTAAACCTTTTTCCGTCCATACCATTCTCATATGTCTCCAGGTGTGCCGCCTCGACCACTTTTCGCACCATCCTTGCCGGCGCAGAGAACTTGAAATACCCCAGCTCATCCACATCCCCTGTCGGGGTATCCTTTAGCCACCAATACTCCCTGACGACCCTGCTTACAGGCACCAGTTTTCCGTCCACCTCGATCCGAGCCACACCCTCCACAGACGTCTTCGGCATCACAGGCATCGTCGATATGACATGATCCGGTTGCAATACCAGAGAGATGATCATCCAGGACGCCCTCCGCCCTGACCGCATCAATTCCCGAAGTAACGCAATAGTAGCACCGCGTCGGTCGTCTTCGTGGAATTTTGAGGTATCAAGCTGGACGTCGAATAGCGCCATGATACTGAACACCATGTCAACCGCTCTCGATGAAGTCCGCATAACCGCACATTTCCAGATGGCAGATTCGTTCAACTCTCGCGTGTCGCTAGGGCTATCCCATAAAGCGCAGCGCAGAGAGAAGCATTGGCCTATTCCGAGCGATCTACTTCCAAAAATCTGTGTCGGGACCTTAGACTCAGTGCTACTCTGGCTGGGCCCATTAGGATCCGTAACGACGTTCATTTCCTGCCTTATAGTGCCTTCCAATAGTGTTGCCGTATCGCTAACCGCCGTCTCCCCAGGCTCTATCTCACGAATGCCTCCGGCCATCACCCCCTGAACGACCGCGTTCCCGCGCTTCCATTTGAATAAAACCTTGGTCGATCGCGGGAGCAATGCTTCCTGAAGTGTCCAAGCCCTCCCGATCCATGTGGTGGGCTCCTCGAGGGGCAGCAGCCTCGATAGCCCACCAGGTAAAATGAGGCAAGGATCGGCCCTCTTATAGAGACTTCCCATGATTTGTATTTGCCAATTCTTGTCCTCTCTAATCGCCTGTGCGATGCAGACCCTATCGAGCCAGATTAACAACCGGTCGTAGTGTAGGGCCGTATAGCAAGCGCTTTTGACAACATCGATGCTCACCGGGTCGGCCATGTCCGCCCCCACCACTCGGAATGCGCCCAATGGCGGCTGTTGTCCCTCGAGTAACGGATTGCCGTTCCAGACGTAGGAGATTGTAGAAAATCGTTCCGGAAGCTCAGCATACTCAATGACTCGTAGAAGGTTCTGGCTAGCAAAAGCGGCGGTGTCGATGAAGCGGTAACGGTGTAGGTTTGCACAGGATGTTATATCGAAGGGCTCGACCCTGAGTCTGTCTAGTGGGACCTCAATGATGACTTCGCCGCCCAGAACTATCTCCGCCATCCTTTGTAAAGTTAAAGGCTCTCTGCACTCCGTTAGTCTAGCAAGCAGTATGATATATTAAGCAACATACTGTGGTTAGAGGGGGAGTAAGCTGCTAAAGACTCTTCCAGAGTGTTGGAGGAGAACTAGACGATAATGAGAAAACAGCCACATGCTACTCGACTTATATCTTGCGAATTGAGGGGTAACCGGTCAAGACAACAACCAACAGGTTCAAACCGCAAAAAGGCAGAGGTTCAACTGAATTCTGGGAAAATCTTGAAGCGGAATACCTCATCCGGTGCGTTGAAGATCCCGTGCCACCGTGGCCCGCATGAAAACTTGATTGCGGCCAATTGCAAGGAAATTGGCTCCTTGGGCAAGATATTGGTTCCTTCGCCGCCGACTGGCCTTGCCGCGGTGTCTCCTACCAACACACTCAGCACTTGTGCCTAACCTTTTGGGGAAGGTGAGGGCAAACCCTCCATATCGATGATTGACCATGGCTTGGGAGGCACAATAATTTCTACTCGAATGCTCGCACTGTTGTTTGGGGTCGCAGTATGTGGCGAAACCCCTTTTTGGCAGCCTCAATTTCCCAACACCAAGTATTTCTCAGGACGGAGAACAGGATGAGGAAGCAAGCTGTGGATTAACGCGCTCGGTTATAGTGGTTTCTCCATTATAGTAATGCAGTGAATAAAGTCGGAAATGTTGGAGTTCAACTTTGCACTACGGAATCCGAATGAGGACATAACTTAGTTGGCCAAGCACTTTGAGTAAACCTACGGTAACGCAGATAACCGAGTAAAGATGAGAATCTGAGTCGAGGGAGAAGTGGTGTCAGCCTACTTGCATACCTCCATACACAAACAACTCAAAGGCGGAGAAGAGTTTTGAGAAACCTGGTATTGTATCCGAAACTGCTTCTGCTAATCCGACATTACACAAATCCCCAAGACAAGGCTATGCTTTCCAAGGGGGATTCCGACACTCCCAAGTATATCCCACCAAACTGCCTGCGGTAAAACGGGTGAGGGAAAGCTGAGTGCCGACATTTCACCCGTTCCGGGATGGTGAGGCTTTTGAGAGAAAGGCCCGGTTGCCCCAGAACTGTATTTTATACACAGAGTCTCACTCGCGCACTCCTCTAACTTGGTTTTCCCAGCACACGAACGGGGAGTCACCAGAACGAGAGAAAAATAAATAATGTCGTAAATGTATGATTGACCACAGCTCTCACAGTAAGGCGCGTAATCAGGATAGAGGTGATTTCTTCCTCCCCATCTCTCAAGACAATCACGGGCCCCATTGTCTAACACCAGATCTTGGTCAACATACATACCTCGGGGAATACTAAAGGGAAAAAGGAGTTGCAAAAAATATTTTGTGAGAAACATGGGTTTCGATCAGATCATGCCCCGAGCACATTTTTAAACAATGGGAGTGCTGGGGTTGTTTCATATATAAACATCCAGTAATTTTTCCCTTATATATGTCTCCTAGTTGGTTTCTTGCCCACAATTTTTCTAGTTTCCCCACCCTCAAGAGATCCTTAGGCAGGTCCTTTCGATCGTTAACCTGATAATGCTGTTCAGCACACTTGTCAGAAACTAAAAGTACTGGCCTCAGTGACAGTTTTTGTTTTCACCTTGTAGAGTTTTCGTGGAGCGGAGAACATTTTTGGTATATACCCCTGAATTTAATAAGGTCTGATAGACTGACCGACTTGTCAGACCAACCCAAACCACTTCGCTGCATATTATTCTTTGGTGTAATTCAGGTTGGATAGGAGGTTAAGAGAAATGCCATAGCTTGCGAAATGCATTAAAGTTATTGCTCCTAAATACTCTGTTTAATTTTTCTGTGGAATACAATACTATCTCTTAGGTCTCCATTGCCACTAGCGTGGTGTTGTTGATACTGTATTAAAAATGCCAACACTCATTTCTATAACATTGGCTTTCCCACTTACCGTATATGTATCGATGAGTGACTTTTCAGAGAAATTGAGATTCCAAGCCACTCCCACACCAGCTCTAAATCGTGGAGCTTCTGGCCCAGGAAAGAGAGAGAGCCCATTGAAAAAATCTGCAAAGGGTATTTGCATACCAACCCTTCAAGGCTTGTTCTACTGTGCCTCCGAGTCTGTCATCACCAAAACCTTGTTACAGTATCCTTCCATCAGCGTAGATTTTATAGGTAGGAGCGTAGCTTTATTAGGTAGAGTTTAGTACGAGGTTCCTTCCTTCATACCAGCACTGTGATTCGTGGAGCTTTGTTCCACACACTACGCCTGTTAGCATAAATCAAGTCACTAGGGATCCCTAGTCATCACTAGACCCGATAGAGGGGAGACTACCGTATCGATGGAGACTCCCGAAGCTGCAGTTCCAACCTCCACACCTCTGCAACCCCACGAAGAGCCATCCCCATCACCACCGCACCGCAACCACTACCGTTAGAAACGTCGTCAACATGTCGGGAGCCGGTGTGAGTTCTCCTTTTCACCCATCACTATAAAATTATATCTAATCCAGCCAATTGTTAGAACCGCGAAGCAGTCTTCGCAACCCGCCAGTCTCTGGGTTTAATGAAAACCAAGCTTAAAGGCGCCGAAACAGGTTCACCCCCCATCCCCATCCCTTCAACAAGCGCACAGCCAAATCTAACAGGAATGTCCAAACAAAACAAAACAAAGGCCACAGTCTGCTGAAGCGAAAGTCCGAGGCTTTAACCAAACGTTTCCGTGAGATAACCCGCCGCATAGATGAAGCCAAGCGAAAGATGGGCCGTGTGATGTCGATCGCTGCCTTCTCACTCGCAGAGGTCACGTACGCTACGGGTGGCGGCTCCAACCTTGGTTACCAAGTGCAGGAGAGCGTCAAGACGGCTATGTTCCGCGTGAGGACCAGGCAGGAGAACGTGTCCGGTGTACTGCTGCCCGCATTCGAGAGCTACATCACGGAGGGGAACTCCGATTTTGGTCTCACGGGGCTGGGAAGGGGTGGGCAGCAGGTGCAGCAGTGCAGGGAGGTTTATGGGAAGGCGGTGGAGACATTGGTTGAGTTGGCGAGTTTGCAGGTACGTTTTCCTTTTTTAGCTTAAATAGAGGGAGGAATGGATGGATGTGTGGCTAATTTCATGGCTATGGTGGGGAAAATAGACGGCATTCGTAATCCTCGACGACGTTATCAAAGTAGTTAACCGCCGTGTCAATGCTATTGAACATGTTATCATCCCTCGCACGGAGAATACGATCAAGTACATTAACAGCGAACTCGATGAGCTGGACCGCGAGGAGTTCTACAGGCTCAAGAAAGTGCAGGGGAAAAAGCGTCGTGATGCTGAGGAAGCAGAGAAGGAACTTCGTGCTAAGATGGCGGAAGCAGGGGTTACTGCAACTGATAAGACTAGCGATAGAGGCCAGGATGCTCCGGATATCTTGGGAGACAAGGAGGATGAGGATCTCATTTTTTAGAGATAAAAATGATGTCTTTCTTTGCTTGGCTAGCAGAGCACTCTTTTCCCTCTTTCTTTCGGATGAATACCTTACTGTTGACTGTGACGGACTTTTTTCTTCTTTTCTTTTTTTTCCGCATATCTTACCTTTTTTCTTCCCCCCCTTTTGCACTTTGTAAATACCCCCCCAACACCTTACATCAATTCCATCAATCACAGGCAGACATCGAACCCAAACCCCTCCAAAGTCAAGTTACCCTCCCTTCCTTTCTAGGTCCCATCTCCCGCCTCCCGCCACCTCCAAAAACCCCTCCAAAGCTCTCAAAAGCTCCAAACTCAAGCTACCCTCCTCCCTCCCCCACCATCAAAAACCAAAAAAATCAACGACTAAAATGACCGACGCATCCACAACACCAACAACCCCCCATCTCCTCCAAAAGTTAAACTCGTTAACCAACACACTAACAACCCTCCTAAGCGAATCGCGTAAGAACACCCTCGCGCAGAGGCGCACGCACAAGCTTCTCCTACGGCTGGAATCGCTATCGCTGGAGAACGCTTGGATCCGGCACACATTCCCGACAACACCGGTGCTCACGGACGAATTTTTTGGCGGGGACGTTGAGGGTGACGCGGATGCGCTACGAGAAGGAGAGCCAGAGTTCGAGAGGAGGTATGGGATTACGAAGGAATGTTTAGGGGGTATCGGTTTGTTCTCTCTCTCTCTTGCTCCGCTACGCCAAAGAGGGGATTTCGGAGGGGGGGAGGTGCTAACATTGGATAGTGCACCGGGACGTGTTGAGGATTATCTCGCGAAGAGGGAGTTTGGTCGTTGTCTGCGGCGGCGTACTGAGTCGGGAGTGGGAGGGCATGTATCGGGAGTTTTTGGAGGGGTGGTTGGAGAGGGGTGATGGCGAGGGTGCGCTCACCGAGGAGGAGGTTAAGGTTGTGAACCGGTTGTTAGAATACGTGCCTAAGGAAGGTGGTGAGCAGGATGCTTTCAATGCTGCAGATGCGGGGAGAGCGATTAATGGACGGTGGGAGGATAGGAGGTTTATTCGGGGTGAGTGATGTGGGATGACTTTGTCTGTTCCTGCCCTATTTCTTTCTTTCACATATTTGTGTCTAGGGCATCATAGTGCTTTTTATATGATAGCGCTGGGATGGGGCGGGATGAGATGGTTAAGCATAACATATCATACTGTAGAATTAACCGTGCATTACGTCGTTCGAGTTATGATACCTCCTCCCTGGTAAGATTTGATTATTATTTTTATACTTTCTTAGAGGGGCCGAACAATTCACCTTATGCTATCTTTTTTTCGCCCTCTTTCAGAGAAGAAGGAAACTTTAGACTATCATACCTAGCACAACTGTTCAATTATTTGAGGTCTTGTGGTAACTAGATATTGACAATTCAATCCCACTGCTTCATAAAAGCGTAGTCATATATACTGTAAAGGTTGGGGGCGAAAAGGAAGAGGAAGAAAATTGTTATGTGGTCAATTAACAGGCGATCCTTCCCCATGATACCAGATACTGTAAAGACCAAGACCAAAGATTCATAAGACATGCATCTCAACAATTCTACTCAACTCCCCCATCCATGTGTCTAATCGTTATGACAACCCCCAGGTGCTCCCCCTACATGCATGCACTAGGCCGGACTACAAAGAAATGAATCTGTACATAAAAAAACTAAAAAAAAAAACTGCTGACGCCAACCGACTACCACCCAGTCTCATGAGTTGCATCCCTTAATACAGGGACCAATGTGAAAAGAAGAAAAGAAGAAAGAGAAAGAAAAAGAAAAAAAGTATCATCCAGTTTTATCTAGAAAGAAGCGAGGGCACCCAGACTTGTTAGCGTTCTGGTGCAGATGGAGAAGGGGTGCCAGAGGTGTTCATGCTGAAGGGAGCCTATCAATTACTCAGTTAGCCGATTTTATGAAGTGAAACCTGGCGAAGATGAGGGGGAGGGTAAAGAAATGAACTACTTGCCAGTACTCTCTTCGCATTGCATATCCTCCAGGCAAGGCGCCTGACATTTCCATCGGCTTGGACGACCTCTGGTGCGAAATCAACTCCAAACATCTCCTTGACAGCATACACGATCCTCCTGGCATACTTTCCATCAGCTAGGCCGCCAAATTCATCTACGACATCACTGGGCGCTATATCCTGGTCCTTATCGAAACATCTAACAACAACCGGGAACAAGTACTCCTCAACGCTCTCCTGCATCTCGTGCATATTAATGAAATTCTCTTCTTCGGTCTTATCAGCTGCAAGTGGTGCCTTATTGATAATGACCTCGAAGGGCAATGAGATTGCCATAACCTTGTGCTTTCCGTCATGGTGGTACCTGAACTCGTAAACCCCGTTGCTCCAGAAGGCCTTGTCCCCTCCAAACTCTAGTTCGCCTGTGAGGACTTCCTCGTTAGGGCTCTCGGGCGAAAAGGTCTTGATGTCAGTGCTTATGATTCCTTTCTCCGCAATGTCGGTATCGTACTCGTCCTTGCAGAGGGCAGTCCAGCGGCCCATAGAAGCGATCTTCGTAATCTCTCGAGAGGCGTTATCGGCAATCCTGTAAAGTCCGATCCAATCTAATCTTGAATGGTCTACAGGGGCAGTCCAGGCAATTCTGATAGGTTGTCCAAACGGTACGGATAGGCCTGTCGCAACGCCATTGTTGGTCTCTCTAACAGCATTCAAAATGGTGATCGAGTATTTCTTTGCGTCGCATTTGGCAAGGCCATCCGCGAGGAATGTGAGCGACAACTTAGCAGGGTAGTGCGAAATAAATAGCTGTGTATCCTTAACGACACCCATGACACCATGTGCAAGCTTTGGCTTTGCAGCTTCTAAAAACTCCTCAATGAATTCACCAACGTCTGCAAGGGCCTTATCAATTGATCCTTGGAAGGACTTCACACCATCAGCGACAGGCGGAGGCATGGCCTTCTTGATCGTCTTGACCACACCGGCCTCCTTGCGGATTTGACTACCATAAAGTTTCTCCATATGCGGTCGCTCTACGAATTGGATGAAGAGCAACAAGCAAACGTGAGAGAACAGACCCAACATGAAGATCTCCTGTGAAGAGGTGATCAGGACTATTCCCCAAATTCCTGCGCTGCCAATCAAGCGCTCTGGATTATTAAGGTATCTATAGATTCCAGAATAGGTAAGATGTGGTGTCGGTTGCTCAAAAAAGAAGTCACCAAAAAACCATCCAAACTCCCCAAGTGATTCATGGATCGAAGTGGCGGTCCATACTTGAAGCGCGAGAAGTAAGATGCCCAGTGTATGCCTAAATAGAACCATCCCTTCTTGCCCAGCTGGATGGTTGTAGAACTTCCATCCGGCAGCGAAGAATGAGGTGTGGCACATAACCAAAGACACATGGTAGAGTCCTTTCCACTGATCCCAGGCCTCCTCCCTTGTTTGGCCGAATTTCAAAAAATGTCTGAACCAAGCCTTGTTATGGCTCTGCCCGACAAGGATCGAACCAATACCGAGGGTATGCCAAACTCTCCACCCGAAAGCATGAAGCAAAAAAATAGCCTTCACCATAGGTGTATCCGGTATCACTACTGCACCCACCACTAGGTAGAAGACAAGGAGAGTAGTGCACAGATGGGTGTTATAAAACATGTCGAATTTCCCAGGAAGTTTGCATTCCTTGACGGCCTGAGTGTAATCGTCCGCCAAACTCGAGGTGCAAGACTCCCTCCCGTCAGAGGAGGGAGGCCTAACAGGAGGAGGCGGCGCTGATCTGCGACGAGGCGCCGGAGGATTGTACGTTTTATCAATATGTGGATTTTCAACGATCGACAGAAATACGAATTGTGCGGCGTGGGCAGCCAATGATATAAACAGGACCGGATATGATGCTACTATCAGAGATATCCCCTACATCCAAAGTCAGCTGACGTGGCTCAACAAAATTCTCATGAAAATTTTGGCATACGTAATAACCGGCGTACCCAACGGAGTACATAGGATGAGGTGCCATTTCGAAAACACCATCGAAGGTCAGATTCTGGTCTATCAAGAAAAAGAAGTCCCCCCAGTCTAGTTTTCAACCGTACCAGAAGCTGTTAGCACTGCCAAATCCCAATTGGAAGATACAATTTTTCATGGATCGAAGACCCCAAGCTACTGAAAATTGTCCTTGAATATGACAATGAAAACTTACACCAAGCGTAGTCCTTCACAACCCTATGAGCATCAAGTTTAACCCATAAATTGAACATGAACAAGACAATTCCACCAATCCATCGCCCAGCGGTTAATCCCCACCCCTCTCCGGCAGGTACATGTGCACAAGATATGGCGAATAGCACATAGCTCACAAAATCACACATAAGGACAAGATCGACTACCCTCCTGAACACCAACCAGGTATTGTATTCTATGGGGGCCTTCTCGAAAACATAATCCCCGCTCTTGACCTCGTCAGATATCTTTGCCTCAATCTCGTGTTTAACAAGCGCACAGATACGAGGGTTCCGCTCCGCATCAAAGATACCGGATTTTCGTGCCCACCATACCAGACGCCTATGATTTGATTGATTGTGAAGTAGATAGCCAATACCGAAATTATACGAAGTTCGCCAAAGGACGAAGAGACAGCCCAAGACGGGCGACCGGAGTGATGGCGGAAGGAGAAACAAGAGAGAGATATGGATGGCGAGAATGACGAGGATGACAATGTCTGACAAATTTTTAGGCTGCTTAGGTGAAAGCAGGGTAGAGACCATGTCATGAGTCTGGGGAACGACAAATACTGTAGCAATTGATTCGGAATTAGTTAAAAAAGTTTATTCCCAGTAAAGGGAACGGGCGCCCACCTTCTCCGCCGGGTGTCCGACCAAAAGTCTTTCTCGGTTTTGAGGCATCCTCGCTGTCAATGCTCTCGGTTACCTCCACCTCTTTTATCACGGTTGAAGTTTCCATTCTTTCATCCCCCTTTGAACGATCCCTTAAGCTAGTGCCATTGGGCTCTTCCAAGGCACTTGAAGCCATGTGTGCAAAGATTTTTCTCTCTCACACGTGCTTCACTAGCCAAGGGCAAATCGAGGTTGGAGAAACGGAGGATCCTGTTGAAGGATCTGCTAAATGAAGGAATTTAAGAAAGAGATGAGAAATAAAGTAGGAAAAGGTTGATGGATATAGATAGATGGGAAGGAGGAGGAGGAGGAGGAAGAGGGTGGTCAAGTGAAAAGAAGGTTTAAGATAAGGTGGCTGAGGAGGAGGAAATTCTCAAATCTGTCAGGACAGAGTGGAGGTTCACGGGGCAGGGGTGGGCAGGTACCGGTATCGTTGTCTTGAGTGGCAAGTCTCTTCTTCTTTGAAGTGAAACACGCCGCCCGATTTGCAGCACGAGCAGGGGGGTCAGAGCGAGCGAAGTCAATACCGGTAGAGCAGGTGCAACGAAGCCAACGGGGACTGACGAAGGGAAAGTCACCCCCGAACAGTACGAGTGCTCGTACTGTAGCCCCCTCCGAGCTAGGACAGCGAAGTCAAGGCTAAGGAGTTGAGTGGAGAGCAGTTGCGATGTGTTCTCTTCAAAAGTTGCTGATCGCGCTAATATATATCAGGCTAGATTGATCTGCCGCCCTCCTGGTGGTACAAAACACCCTCCCCCCCAAAACCACTCCACAAGTCACCGGCCTCCCTTCAGCACCTGACACAAGAAGCTTCATCATACAAGTATACTCGTACACTCCCGGTGCCAGTACCGCATAGGTCTACCAGTACTGTTGCTCGCCAGGCTCTACCAAGCTCTCGTGCCCGAGGCCCCCAGAGCCCTGCATTTGCAAGAAACTGAACCATGGCATGAATCAAAAATAGAAGCCTCTTCCGAAGAGGCTCTCGACACCCAGAGCCTGTCCCTTTGAGGCGATCCACTGGCAAATTTCCACGATACCGGGATGATATAATAAACAAGCCGAACCAGTCTCCTGGTTCTTTCTTTTCAAGTCATAAATGGTGTTGAGTGCTTGTGCCAGTAGAACCACGGACGATTTGCGGAACCCAAGATTTTGCATTGTTGATAATAGGTCCAACAGTTTTCCACCACCGTATTTGTATCCCTTGCATGTGAAAGCCTCGCCCCTTTCTGAACCTTGGACCGACCCCACACATTTCAGGCGCAGAGGTTGATTAAGTCAGCAGGCCCATGCACTAAAACGCTTCCCCCAACAGTTCGATTATCAACACAAGTCAAACACTGTGCCAAAACCTAGACTATCTCCTACGGTATACCGGCAAGAGATCGAGAGACTCGCACCATAGGTAACGAAGGAGAGTTTGGCCCTCTACCGGTATCTCAAAAGCTGGTTGCGGTGGCACGAAATTTTTAATACGATATCATACCGGTACTGTACTAGTAGTCTACCATGCCTTGCTGGCCCCGGAGATCAAGCGCTGAGGACCCTAACCCTTAAAGGCTTGTCAATGATAGCGAGTCCATAAAATCCCCCCCTCAACTCACCGAACAGACAATCCGGAGGCTTTTAGGTCAGCCGAGGTTGCCATAACGTACTTACACCAAGCATAAAGTATCGCACATAATTCTTCCCCCAGTTGGGTGGTTATGTAACAATAGCCATGCTTTCAGATAATTATCACCAAATATGAGTACTCGAGTACACATCTCATGAATATCTCCAGTAGCTTAAATATTAAATCGACCCGCAGGTGCATCGCCAGGCCCTTGCTCTATGCCAAGCACTTTTGTGTAGCCTCGGTTCATACCGCAGGTTGGACTTCCTCGTTCTTCCTGGCCACATGCGGGGCTATACCGCTTTTGCCCAGACACAAGTCCAAGCATGAAAAAGAAGCTTGGAATGCACGAGCATAATCGGCGGTGGATAGCCGCATCCGCCAACGATACAGTAGGTTTCCTTTGGCCAACAGAATTCCGAATACCGATACTAGCTGCACCTAGCAGGCCCGGCCTAATCATGTCAGGAAGGCACCAATCTCCCTCAGGCCCGGCCCTCTTTTACCTCCAAACTAGATCAGAGGCACGCCAGAGATAGAGAATTACTCTCCAAGAGCCCCAACAGCACAGAGAGAGGCTCACCACCCTGACAAGAGCCAAGTGCAAACTGTACCTAATTGCACTGTACTCGAGTACTAGTACGGTACAGGTACTCGAGTGCTGTTACTTGTACAAGTTACACGTATGGGTGCCATCATCTCCATCCTAGTCGCGATCATACTTTTGGTGACTTTAGCCGCCTGGCCTGGGTATGAACCTTGCTCACGCCATCTGCCACAATTAACAACCAAATACAGTACGAATCGGGCCGAATCTCTATCCACTTCTTTCTCCCTACCTCCGTGGCTTTTTTTAGATGTCATACTGGCCACTGCACCGGCAAGTCACCTACCCAAGCTAAGGGCGTATCACCGGTCCGAGCCTACGGTCTGTGATATACTCATTACCCGAAACGCCTAGCCTAAAGGCATACTACATTGGACCATTATTTTATCAGCTTTGATGCACAACAATGACAGTGAAGCATCCCGGGTCTTCGTAAGCCAATTCCGCCCTCGCCAATGCCGGGTCGCTTTGCGGATGTATCGGTTTGAAGCTACCTACGCTAACAATTAGGAGTAATGATCTCAACCCCTTCTATGTCTCTAAAAGGTTCTAGGACACCACTACTCACCCGCTCGCCACCGTACGAACCCGAAAAAGCTCACTATGCATCAGGGGATGTAGGCTGGGATTCGATCATTCGAGACACGCGCCAGGGCAAATAAAGACATTTGAACAACTCGGCTCCGCGAGTACGGTACAAATATGATAAGCTAGCCAAACAAACACAATGAGGAAAGACACATAAAAAAAACAACCAACCATACAATCGTTATATACTTGCACTTCGAGAAACATATGATTCCCCTTCGTATTCCCATAAAATCCTAGAAACAAAACAGAAGATTAGGCCGGGTGGCCCTAATGCCGTCCGACGGTCGTCTACCGCAGAAGGATGGTATTAGGTACAATAGTCCTTGCCCTCGCTGTCCGGACAGCCCTAGCTTTATCCAGCCCAAGACGAGGACTGGGCGATTAGAGGCACCAGTTGCAACAAGAGTCTTCGAGCGCCGCCATTGCTGCTGCGTATTGAGGAGACCAAGTTGGGTGCGGACGGACTGGAGAGAATACCGGCATACCAGCGCACTGTGCGCACACGTTGGGCACTAAAGTTACCCCCAAAATCATATGCCATGCAAGCGATCTGCGTCCATGACCATACTGGTACTCGAGTACCGTACTCATACATGATGGGTTTAGCTGCATAGCGAGTTTCCTCGAATCACCAGTCGGGGCATACCCGAGCCCACGCAACGCATCTCAGTCGAATCCCGACAGCGTCCCAACAAAAACAAGGGTCATCCGCGGATATTATTATTATAATATAATAATTATCATTATCGAGCATTAATCGGACCATGTGCTGTGCTATGTAGTTTAGTGGAAAATTCTCTACGGGTACTCTGGAGAAGAGGCGAAAAAGACAGCAGAAGATGGCTCGCTTGGCCCTCTGAGAAGCATGGGGGGAGGGGAAAAAATGCGCCAAACCTTGCCCGAGACGACAACCACAACGACCTGCCCCTTGGTCCAACGACCTGCTGCCGGTATTAGAGCTTCTACGGTAAATCTAGCCGTCTTCTTACCCAGCACTACTCTTGCATCGTACTCAGCGCAGACGAAGCTAACCACACTCTATCATAAAACTGTATTCCACTGCCCCTAAATTTTGCGAGACCTTTCTTTACCATTTATTATGGTATTACCCCATCCCCACAGTGTCATAAGTTAGGTCTTAAAATCTGCAGTGCGGTACAGCGCTGAGTTCGGCCAGCCCACAAGGACCATACCGATGCTGGGCACTGATCTACTTCAGGGTTTTTACCGAAGCTACCGTGAATCTAACAGCGGATCCATGGCAACCGTTATATCATATTGAGCTCCATTAATACCGTACTATAACAAGTACAAGAGTCCGGTAAGAAGTTATGAAACAGTTATTCAAGATTAACCAGCCAAATATATCCCTGTCTGTTCCGGTTGATATATTCCTATCTACCCTTGTACTATACTCGAGTACTCGAGTATAGCTCCTAATTCTCCTACCGAGATCACCTCCGAAACGGGGCACAAGCATTTCAACTCATGTCGGTAATATTACGCGCTGGGGCGAATCTTATTCACACCTCAAGCCAAGACCTACGCGACTGCCCTATTCTGCTGAACTCAGTGATGCCTACGCGATGGGTGGTGTCGTATTGGGGAGTCTTCTCCGTTGATACCTCAACTTGCGGCCTAGCTGCCTGCGACGGTGGTCGAGTCCATGACAAGCCCAGATGCCCCCCGCACTACTAGTAAAGTATAACGAGGGACCTCTGTAGCCGGGGCCAGCGGACATTCATTCCAGCCCAGTAGCGGTATGTTAATTTGCCCAAGAGTGGCCTTTTCACAGGTTAATATCTTTGAAATATCTGTTAACGGCTTTTGCCAATGAAACCACAGGTGATTAACATGCACTGGGCGTTCCCCATGCTCCTGCCAAAATTTTGACCTACTTCCAAACCCCAATATCCCCATGAAAACTCGAAGATATTCCTACTTTCTCTCTACTAACATATGGAGGACCATCCACTCTATAACCTGATAGAGCCATAATCCTCATTGGAGTGGGAATACACATAGGCTTTTCGGTAAACGTAGAGAAGCGCCGCCACTCGCACATGAAAATAATACTAACTTTGTCAAGTTCTCCGCACCTCTCTTTTCTAATCTATCTTTCCTAAATATCGGGGTCTAGGATCCACGAGTGAGAGTTTGTGAGGGGGGGTTTATGTAATGCTGTTCGTGAACTTAGCAACGCCACCACCAGTTTGATTCTCACGTTTAAAAAAGAATACTATACCAATCTACATCGCCCCTGCGCTGGGAAGACTTGAGCATGGTTTTGCAGATGTCATAATATACAGTTCTGGTAGGGTTTGGCCGGAGCATCGCTGGGGCGCCTGAGAATATGGGTTGCACATGCCAGGAACTTTTCACGGATAAGGAGGGTTAGGGTTTACAGCTGCTGACATAACGGACAACGGTATCTTCCCCGGTCAGACTCTCCCACCATCACAACCTCAACCTTTATCATCAGCAACATGTCGGAAGGAGAAACGGCAGTCGATAAGGACATCCTAGCGGAGCTAGATAGGGAAGCATCCGATTACCTCAAGGTGAGACTTTTCCCAACCTCCTCCCTCCATCTCCCCCCCCTTTTCTGTTTTTCCCCTCCTCCGGAGAAGGAGAAGGTGAGGGAAGGAAAGAAAGGAAAGGAAAGGAAAAGGTTTAAGATAATAAGAATGATAATGATAATGGGAGACCACCGACTAATGCGCTCACCCCTTATTAGGATGCCGAAATATATCGTATTATCCACCCTCCTCCCTACTTCTGCGCTGTAGGAATGGGGGAGGCGCAAACATGACTTTGCACCTCCCCTTCCTCGCTACACTCGATTCAAAAGAATGCGCATGTAGAAGAAAGAAATGAAGAGAGAAATAGCTAACGATCCACAACAGGAATCTTGAATGCTTTCAAACTAGATGCGTAAGAACCCCCCCCTCTCCCCTTCTCCACCATAATCGCGCATAAATCCTGAAACAAGCAGGAGAGAGAAATAGCTACGCAATCCTAGACCTAAAACCTGGCGTCCCAGAATCTGACATCAAGCTCCAATTCCGCCGCAAATCCCTCCTCATCCATCCGGACAAGACCAAGAACCCGCAAGCCCCCGATGCTTTCGACCGTCTAAAGAAGGCACAGGGCGTACTCATGGACGAGAAGGCGCGCACTCGCCTGGACGAAGCAATCGCCGACGCGCGCATGCTACTCATCCGCGAGAAGAAGTGGACCGTGGATAATCCGGAACTCACGGGCGAGGAATTCGCCGTGGAGTGGCGGGAGAAGACCAAGTTTGTCCTGATTGAGAGCGAGTTGAGGAGGAGGAAGCAGGTCAAGGCGCAGATGGCCGAGGAAGGGAGGGAGAAGAGGAAGGCGGATGAGGAGGTTGAGGCGCGGAAGAGGAAGCGGGAGAATGAGGTTGCCTGGGAGGAGACCAGGGATCAGAGAATTAATAGCTGGAGGGATTTTAAGAAGGGTGAAGGGAAAAAGAAGAAGAAGAAGACCAAGCCATTGGGGTGAAGCTCTTTTCTTTTCTTTTCTATGATATGATATTTCTTTCTTTGTGTTGGGGCAAAATTATTAATGCCTTTCATGTCTCCTGGTGGTCTACATTCATGTCTTTGGTGCACTTTCTGCTTTGTTTCCTTTTTTTTTCTTTTCTTTTTCCTCCTCCTTGCGATATATCTATTTTCCTCCTCCCCCTCTCCAATTAAACGGAAGGCCCAAGTTATATTCTAGCAATCCATAGAACATCTCAAAGTCTTCAAATATCACATCGATAAACCGTAACTTTTGCTTCCAAAATGACAAATCCCCACTTTGGTCAATCTAGAACAGCTCACCTAAGATCCGAGTTTTTGTATGATATGATAATTGGAATTCCAGAGGGGGGGGGGGTTGGGACGAGAGAAAGAAAATCAAGAAGAAAAAATCAAAAAATCCCCTGGCGTAACACCAACAATGATAATTGACGATAAATGCTGCTACTATACTGATGCTGGTGTTGGGGTGGATGATGATTTAAACAAGGGAGAGAGGCACTGTACTCGTACTGTACAGTTATCATAAGTTAATCGCACCTTAACTTGGACTACAACTGCAGTATAATACAAATACTAGCTTATCCATTTTACATAGCCAATCCAATAGACCATTGAGGTTGAAATGCAGAAAAAGTATGGTACACTAATTTCCCCTAACCCCCCCCCCCCTGCACTTCCAACCAAGTAAAATAAAACGACTACATACAAAAAAGTATCAACACGCTTATGCTAAAGTCGCTGTATAAGTAGATAGGTAGGGTATATAAAAATTCCGGGAGGAAAGGGTGAATAGCCAAAGCGGGATATTGAAGGAGAAGAAAAAGAAGGAAAAAAAGCATGATACAGGAATTGGACTAAATTTTAGAGGGAGGTGGAAGCAGAAGTATGAATGGAAGGTTCGAAGGAAGCAAGGAAATACACCTCGTAAAGTAGTGTGAAGGTTAAAAGTGGAGCAAGCAAGTAAATGCGATAATCGATGATGATACAAATCCAGTACTGCCAGCAAGCACCGTATCGTACGCACGATGCACACCACAAGTTATTATCGGTAAAAGGGTGAAGCAGGTATGATACAAGAGTAGAGACCTATTAACCGGAACAGACAGGGATATATTCGGCTGGTTAACCTTGAATAACTGTTCCATAACTTCCTACCGGACCCTGGTACTGCGGCAGAACAGAGAGTCGGGGTAGGCGATCAGAGCTTGAGAGAAAGCTAGAAAGAAAAGGTGGGAAAGGAAGGAAAGTAATAACAAAAAAATCACACTCTCTAGCTCCCCTTGTTCAATCTTTCCTTTTCTTCGGTCGTACGCGCCGAATTCCCGATAGAGAAGTCAAGAGAAGGAAGAAGTGGATATGTTGGGGGGAATGAATGAATAATGAGGCGAAAGGTGAGATAAAAGAGAAGGAAGGAAGGAAGGGCTGAGCATAGGAAAGTTGGAGATGACGGAGAGTGTAAAAATTCCACGGAGGAACAGAAAGAAAATATTATATTAAAAAGTAAGCAGGAGAGAACGATTGAGTGATAGGGCCGGATTGAGTTGGGGACAATCGACCGCATGTCGGTAGGATCAAGGCATGGCAAGACAGACAAGACATAAAAGTGAGCCAAATTGGGAATTTTTTCCTCTCCGCGCGCACTGCACCGATGACCCCGATCCTGGGTAACGAGGGAACAGATAGTGTTGGAAGAGATGAGCAAGGGCATAATGGCACTCTGTGTGGTTTTGGTATTCGATCCAGACTCCTGTTGTCTCGTTGTCTCGCTGTTTCTCGTCTTCTTTTTAAGACTCCTGTTCCCAACATCCTACCTCTTATCGTACTTGTGCCCATCTTTTCGTTGATTCCCCCTTCCCGTTCCTATTACCGTATTCCGCTTTGGCCCCGGGGTCCCACGGGCCCACCGGTGCATTCATAGGTCCGCCAACTATGGGCTGTAAACTCTGAATCGCCGGATACATCCATTATTTTATCGAGAAATTTTGCCGCAGCAGTGCACAGGCGCGACATGGAAATCCAAGGGATATCCTGCCCGGAAGGGATAAGAGAAAGAAGGAAAAGAAAAAGCTGGTCCCTCTTGTAACCCCAATGCTGTTTTTCTTTCTTTTAGCCCATAAGGCCTTCCTCCCTCTATTCCAACAGCACATCTTTTTTCGACTCTACGCAGACCCTTCTTTCTGAAACCAACCCGCTAGAATAAGAAAAAAAAGAAAAAAGCACATGCGAAACACAACGCCTAGCAAAACAAACTCCCTCAAGTGCCCTCTAGGATCCTCGTCACTTGGATGCCGATGCTGGGTGCCTCCTATGCTGAACGTTTGAATATCGCAATTCTTGCTCTACCCATTCCGACAGCAAGTGGCACGCCAATATCACTATTCCAGCATTTCCTGAACGCCGATTCGCTCCCTCCTTGGTGTACTACTGGCCTGAGTTCCATCGCTTGAGGCACTTAACGGATTCCTCACCTTATCATCTCCACCGGAATTCTCAGAGATCCCTTTCAATTGTAACGGGGGCAATTGAAGGTCATTCTTCAATTCCGCGTTCTTATATATAGAACCAGAAGCTGATGCCACAGGCGAAACAGGCCGACGCACAGAAGGGAACCCCGCGGAAGCAGGCGACAGGGCAGACGCATATTGGGCTAATGACGGGAATGTGGATTCTGATTGCAGCGTTCTTGGTCGTGAATCCATGGGGGAAGAAAGCGCGACACTCGGGTGTAATGGGTATGGTGACTGCGGTTCTCCCTGCAATTGTCGCTGCTGCGGTGTTAAAAATGGCGGTGAAGTGAGAGGTGGCGGGGGTATTTGTTGACCCGGCGTATACACCCGGGATTGGGATCCAAAGGAAGATTGTGATGAATTGAATTGGAGTGGGGGCGGAATCCCTGTCACCAGCGAAAATACAACAACAACAAAGAAAACAGAAGTTTTGGCCAGATTTATTTTGATCCGTGTACGGAGGAAATGGCCATCAGGACGGCGGAGATGAAGGTTTTCTTGTATATCTTTTGAACCGTGGATGGCACTAGGGATATCTGCTTGGTTAACACTTTGGATAGCCGAATACAACGAATCCGGAGAAACTGGTGGCCGGTAATTCGGTTCCCTTTGGGTAACTTCATCCTGGATCCTCCTTGACAAGCGATAAAGCTTGTCCCTATCGCTCGATAAGACAATGTCATACAGGCTCCGGACACGATTCAGCTCATGCTCAGAATACCCCAAAAGCTCCCTTACGTTCTCCGATGATTTGGCAACAACCAGTTCCGTTGTTAGATATGCCGTGGCATTTGGCACCGGGGACGGCAGGTTCAATCCTCGAGACCTAGGCAGAGGCCTGTCGCCAAAATAGCTTCCAGATTGGCCTAAAGTTTCCTCGCGAGGTGTGAGAGATGTTCTTCGGTTGTATCGGTGTGAATCGGTTGGCTGCGATTTTAATACACGATGATGGCCCGTTCTAAACGATCTTGCGGTCGGTGAAGAAAGGGGAGACACGTTCTCAGGGCGATGCGACTGTAGTGCACCCATTTGACCAACCTCAAAGCTGTGAGTTCTTTCGTCCCGGAGTCTCGGCCTCCCACGTTTTTTGTGCTGAACATCTTTACAGGTATCCTGTCAGACAATTAGCTCACTCAAGAGTTTTGGTTCTTTCGTCTTCAATATACCTGTTTACCGAGACCAACACACCGAGGGCAAGGTCGTCGAACTACAAAGCCAAGTATGTTAGCACCATCATCATATATCACTCAGCGATCAAAATATTAGAAAATCCGCCGACTGGAATAATAGGATCAGAAGCCGGGTGCGAAACAGGCTAATATTAAAACCTGATCACGTGATCGCCGAGACAATCACAAACACTCCCATGCAAAAGCATCCCATGATTCCCGGCCAGCCGGTCACAGAAAGACAAAAAGAGAATGCAGGATAACTATTGGGGTCGGGTCACAATGACGGAGGGAATGATAAGGGAGGGTAAGAGGGAAAAGGCGAGGAAAACAGGAAGAAAAGGTGCATCTCCTCTGCTCAGTCAGAGTTGGCTCCCGGAATCAAAAAAAGCAAATATTCAATACAAAGCGAAGAGAAATAAAATAGCGAAAAGACATGAGTCAATAATTCGCAATCCTCTCGCGTAATTGGTTAGAATCTGCCTAGAAAACCTAAAGCCATCGGACGAACTCATGGGGTAAACACCAAATGCCGCGATTCCCCGTTTCCGGTGCGAATGGCCTTCTTGCCTTGTGACCGAAGCCGTCCGAGCCCACAGCGAAGTCTGCGCCTGCGAGACGACAAAACACGAAGGTGGAATAATTGAAGGATAAAAGGAAGCAAAACTCTCTCAAAGGAAAATGAAACAAAACTTGAAAAGAAAGAAAAAGAATCTCAAGAGGGATAGAGATTAATTGAATCGAGTTGTTGCAACATACCATCGCAGGCCAAATGTGCCTTCTTACAGTTGACGCATGCAGATGCAACATGAGATTTAGTCCTTCGTGGAAGCTGAGGCGGCGGAAACGATGGTGGGGAAACGAAAGGTGTCCTTCGCCCAGGGGATGTGACTGGGAGTTGTGACGAATGGGCATGAGAACCCTCATGGCTGTTCATGGACGGAAAAGGTGTCGGAAAGTGTTCGCTGTCCGCAGAGGAGGAAGTGGCACTCACTGGTCCCTGGTGTTGTTGCTGTTGCTGTTGTTGTTGCTGCTGCTGCTGCTGCTGTTGGGAAGACTGGAAGTCGTGGTGGGAATACGAGTGCTGCTCCTGAGCTCGCCCTGGTAGTCCCCTAACATCCTGCGGTATCGATATCGAAGTCGATGGTCGTCGTTGAGCATCCTGCTTAGGTGACAGAGGGTGCAAAGGGGGAGGAGAATGGGACATTGGCGGTGAAGGATAGGGCACCGTATGGGCAGCTAAGGAGGCTCCAGGGCGGGCCGGACCCAGGTCGAGAGAGAACCTAGCTAAGTCGTGCGATATCGATCGACGTTCTCCGAACGAAGGATATACCTGTGGCCGTCGGGGGGGAGAGGATTGCATGGGAGCCTGCATATAGCTGTAGTAGGTTGGAGGTAGAGGGCCTAGGTATGGAAGGGGAACCTTGAGACTTGATTCCCTGGAAGTAGTAGTGCTGGGGGCGGAGGAGGAGGTTGAATGGGGGAAGGTGTGTGAAAAGGTTGCTCCAAAGCTAATCGAAAACCAGGGGCGGTTGAGCGGCGGCGAAGGTTACAAGTCTTAGCATGGAGCTGCAAGTCGATCAACTGTTGGTATGTACGTTATGTATGTAACAGCGGGCGGGCTCAGTCGGCAGCGAAAAAACAAGGAGGAAAGTATGTGGAGAGTCTGAGAGGAACATGTGAGCATACATATAACGTCGCCTCCGCTCCGCACCACCGTCACCCGTGCCTGGGAAAGGCTGGAGCGATACACATACCTAGCGCAGGAGCAAACCAGCACTGAAAAATGAAATGAAAATGAAGGTGAAAAAAAAAAAAAAAAAAAAAAAAGGACGAGCAGTGTGTGGGACAGACGAATGGCGCTTAAATTGTAATTGACGGGGGGGGTGGACCGGTCTCGCGTTGCTTTTTGTCACCGATGGGAGGAAAGTCGGAAGGAAATTTTATACAACGTTTCGGGAAATAGCGGTGGTGTTGCTCAAAGCACCGGCTGGGGAGGGAGGTGTGGAGGAACAATATGATACCAGGCAAAGTAGGGTGTTAGAAGTCAGGAAAGTAAAGGGAAGGGAAGGGAAATACGGCAACTAAGCAACGACAAAAGGAGCAGAAACCTCACTGAGAAACGAATAACGGAAGAAGGCGGGCGGGAAGGGTGTTGTGATTGAGGGAAGGTTACATACAGCACAATTGAGGGAAAGTGGGTGGTGGTAATGGTTGGTGGGGGGGGGAAGAGAGTTGGGCAGATGAAGGGAATGGAATGGGAATAAGGGAAGATGAGGGGGAGGGGGGGTGGCAGTCGAATGGCAGTTGAACTATGATACCCACTGGATAACTGACAGTCCAGTGGTATGATACCCCAGATAGCGTAGCTGGACACTGTTATGGTAGCTTTTCCGGTTGAATGGTTGGCAAGCAAGCTCTGCTGGCTATTGGGGGGCAATGGTCGAGTGGGCCCTTTACTTTCAAGGGCTGTCGGACGGATGATCGACAATTGATTGGCTGAATTAAGGGAAGAGGGAAAGATGAGGAAGGGCTGGATGAGCCGAGGGGAACAGAGGCAGGGGGGGGGGGTTGTATGACGGATGGAGGGGATGAGGGCAGAGGGACGGGATTCGAGGGCAGCAGCAGCGAGTGGCAAGCAGCACGCAGGAAAGCACCAAACTGGAAGCAACTGATTCGAGATCCAACGTCGATGATAATTGCTATGGGTGATGGTGTAACGGGGAAACAGGCGAAAAGGGAAGAGGAGGGAGAAGAAAAGGGAAAAAGAAAAGAGGCGAGAAAGAATATGATTCTGTAGGGTAATGCAAGCAGGCAGGAATGATAGGTGGGTAGAAAGGACAGTCGAGCAAGTGGGCAATAAAGCTGGCCACCAGGGAAGCAAAGGGGAACAAACAGGAGCGAAGTAAACCAAATATCTCGCCCTGTTTCCACTTCCTTTTCGACCTTTTTCCTCCTATAATATCCTCACTTCCCCAAGCAGTTTGGTAGGGACACCTGTGCCGGTGTCCCTCTCTACCAAGAAAGGCTGGAAAAGGGGAGCAGGAAGAGAAGGCGGCCATCCCAAACACCAGCACACTTGCCAGTGCAACACCAACGGGGGGGGACCTGGGACCAATGGCAACAGGATCAGAATCAGAAGCAGGAACGGGAGACAAGAAAGTACCGGTGCACAATCAGCATCACAATCAAAACCAGAGCAATGGACAGGCTGGAATTTCAGACTAAAACAGATGATCACTTTTTTTTACTGTACACGTACTGTATTTTATTCCCAAGACCCTTCCTCGGAAAGGGTTTAGCTTTTTGGGTCGTCTCTAATTGACAGGCTTCTGCAGACAACCGGCGCTTGTCCCCGGTTGCACTTCAACTGACTTCACCCTGAACCTGGCCTATCGCGGCCCCCGCAAATCGGTCGAGCCAGTAGGAATTAGGAGGCCTTGTTGATGGCATTTTGCCCGCGTGTGCGTGCCCACCATTTCACGCTAAACCTAAAATTGTCATATGCAATGAATGATTGTTGACCTCTTCTCCTCCTATCCTCCTACACCATAGAACCATAGATATATTCCCCGCCCAAAAGAAGCACAAACTACCCCATATACCCCCCCCCAACATTGTTGTATTCCCGGCACAATTCGCTTTAATACTAATACCCCCCCCCCCGCGCACCTGCGTACTCTACGAGTACTCCGTGCCTTCTGCCAAACTTAGGCAGTGGCCCAAAAAGGAGACTGAAAAAGTAGCGTGATAAACCGAATCCATTGCACAAGCTTTCTCAACGCAAATTGCGGACACGTAAGAGGGTCCTCTGTTTTGTTCTGTCTTGCACACTCCCATTGTATCATAGCACTTACCTCCCGCCCTTCCTGCTTCATACATCTCCCTTTGCTCATGTCTCGGAAACATTTCTCTTCCTACCTCCTTACGAGCAACTCGTAACCCCCGCCTCACCGCCTCCGCTCCAGTAGGGAGAAAAAAAGGAACCCCTTTCTTTTTCCATTACCCCTTCTGGATCTTCCCCTTTCACTACTGCCACCACCCCCTCCTTCTACTCCGATTTCACAGCAAGCAGTTTCCCTCACAAAAATAAACCATCAAGTAGGCTACCTATCGAATTGCGGAATCTATATATATGTGTGTGGGCATGTGCTTGCTCGGGTTTCTCAATCAATCACCACCGAAAATGAGGAAAGGAAGATAGAAGGTATGAACCGTCGAACAGAATCCAAAACATGCTTCACTCCTACGCACTGTTCGCTGCGCTGAGACATAAGCTGCGGCGGGAGAGAAGATCGAGGGATGCACATTGCACAGAAAAGCAGCAGGACACAACGGGCGACATGGGATGACACAAGCAGTGTCCACCATTGGAGCCGGAAGGAACGCTGGGAAAGCAAAACAACGATCGACGGCTTGAGAGATTAGCGGTGAGGACCTCAGTTTGTGAAAAGAAGAAAAAAAAAGAGAGAGACCAAGGATTGGGAGGGGGGGGCAGGAGAAGAAAAAAAGGGCGAGGGTGAGGAAAATCAGAAAAAAACAAAGGAAAGGGGGAAGGAAAAAAAAAAAAAAGTGAGAAGGATCAGTCTAGTCTGGTGCAATTCATGACAGAGGGCTAGAAAGCCTCAGAAAGGAAAGGACACTAAAGGGGAGGGAGGGAAAAACAAAAAACACAGGACCTTTTCCTTCGACACCAACAATCCGAGAAATCCGAAACTAGCCAGCCGGAATGGTCGATCGCTTTTTCTCGTCAGCCATCGCTACCGTCGAATGAATTCTCCGTCTCCAGTCGGGTGATCCCTGAGCGAAATAGAGAAAAAGGGTCATTGCTTACAGTGTCCACACTATGTCCAATACGGTATGGGATTGCTAACCTAGTGAGGTCCACCCCGATTGGAAAGGACGCAACAGCGGGAGATGGATGTGGGTGCCCAATCGTGCGATGATTTGGCAACCTACAGCCCTACAGTGGATGTTACTGAGTCTCTGAAATCGGATAGAAGAGCGGAGTTTGTCCGGCGTTGGTGCGCCTCAATTGCAAGACGTGTAACAAAAAACTGCCTTCTCTGTTGGAGGCCAACCTGCTATTTAGCACAAGAGGCCCTGCCAGCGAATCCCGGGAAGGGAGCGGGCCAGCCAAAGAGAAGCACGATGGGTCGAAATCCGTTTGATATTGAGTACGCACTCGGATTCCCCTACTCACTCCGTCTACTAGTATATCGCCCGGAGGGAAGGGCAGGTGCAGGAAGGGTTATGCATAGTCAGTATGATATGTGCTCTCCCTCCGGGGGGCAAACAGAGGAGGATTAGGAAAAACCTTCTCGGGGGACATAAAATCGGTCAGGCCTACGCAAGCTCTGAGCTTTGAGCTCCAAAGCTCCGAACCCTTCCTACACAACAAGGAAGCCCTTCCCGCTCAGCACCCACAAGGATGCCTATCGTATATGTAATTTGTTCAAGGAGCGGTCTCGCACAGCAGAACGGACGAACCGAGGGAAGGCTTAATTGAGCAATCAAGGATTACCAATTTTAATATGCGGCCTCGTTATACTCGTGCCTCCACGACCACGACATTCATTCGGAACATGGTACAGTTTGAGGTGAAACAGATATCAATTGTAGATATGTATCGTTACCGCTGGCATAGAACACAAATACCACAAAATACACAGTTGATCCGGGGGAAAGGCTGTGATAGACCCCCCAAACCACATGCAGAGGGCCTCTTTTGTGGGGTCGCCTGCGCCTCAGATCGGGAATTTGAGCCTATCACGCCTTCACCCATGGCCCGAAACCCCGTCGTCTCTTGGAGCATTCCAGGGGCTCCTGTGGAGCTTCCTTCTTCACTCTGGCGTTTGTCTCGGCTCACAAATAGGGTTTTTTTTTTCTTTCTTTTCTTTCGAAGTTCATCCACCAAGTCGAATAAACGAGTACCGGTACTAATTCGTACAATCCACACCGGTGATAAAGCGGACTACCGCTACCGTAGGCGTAGCCCGAAGGGAAAATCGCTACTCGAGTACAATTTTGAGACGACATAATGGATACCAGGTGCAAGGACTCTTCAAGGTTCGGAGGTTTGGTGAGGAAAATGAAGGGGAAATATTTCCCCATGCCCTTGCGCGCGTGGAATAACGTGCGTGCACGTATCCAAAGCATAGGGGGAAGGGCATCACATCCGAGAAAGGAGTTTGGAGGAAGGAAGTTTTCGGAACCCATCTGATTCAATGTTGCAACGAAGGGGGGGTTGGATCAAAAAATGATCGAAGGGCTGGAACGCGCTTTTTCGAACCGGGGGGTTATAAGATAGAACCCCTTCTAATAAAACAATAAATAATGACATTTGAAGCTAGTTGAAAGTAAAGAAACACAGCAAAGTGTGGTAAAAGAAGCGGGTAAACTAGGATTTATGACAAAGCAGACAATTCTTGATAATTTACTCCTCTCCCGGCTTCTGAAGAATGAATATTTCCTAGTTTTTTTGCTTGATAAGTCTTTAAAGAACCCCCCCTTCTATCCCCATTTTTCAGAAACCCCGATTCAATCCCTCCCCCTTCTAACCCCCCGGGTTCGATCACTGAAGGGCTTCTTTGCAACATTGATCTGATTTGACGAAACTTCTGGGGTTTGAAGGATTGAGTGAGGCGGAATTGGCCAAATAGTCACGTTTCGCCCTCTCTGCGGGAGTGGTTCAATGCATGCAGCGGTGTCGTGCAACGGCCACAGACCTTTTGTGACCACTCAAGTAGGCGAAAACATGGGGGGAGCAGAGGGATGCCTGTGATTGACAGATAGGCTAATTCTTATCATTATAATTTTGATTTTCCTGCTTGGTCCCTGAGTTCTTTCTCTCCTTCTGTCTACGAGCTGGGTGTCGGCATTGCACCGCAAGAAAGGGGAAAACATAGGGAGGATCTGTGACATTGGGGATGGAGCGGTCATCTTAATGTCAAACGGGTATAAGACTGCCAAATTGCAGGGTGAAGCGCATAGATCTCCATGTTGTGCAGCTGTCCCTTGCACAGTTGTGCTGGGTAAGAGATGGGGGCCCGGTGGTCCTGGCTAAAGGTTTCAAGCTTCACAGCTCCTATAGTAGTAGCCGAGCTCGATGACCTGCCGAGAGTGGGCTCACAGAGTCGGTGCAAGGTTCAATAATTCAAGGACAGTTTCGGCCGAGATTTGTCGAGTGAGTCTTTGGCCGGCTATCAGCAAGCCTCAATTGTGTCTGACACACTTTAAACAGTCTTCTACTGCGGCGCTGCAAGGCATATCGATACCGGTACTGGAGAGCTCCTTTGTTTTCCTGTGCGACTGTTAGCGTTGGAAGAGAAAGCCCCAAAGGAAAAAGAAAAATGGGTAATGCAATATGCCCGACTAAACACAACTACACACGAGCTTGACAGAGGGCACAATATTCGGGCTTACCGGTAGGCCTCAATGGATCCACATACCGGTAATGCTGTACTATCGTTGCCGGCGTCCTACATAAACTACTACGAGTACAGCAGGCGCGCATACAATATATGTCACATGATTCTCATAGGATTAGCTTCTAAAAGGCAGCTAGGCGAGCTCTTTTCTACTAAGTTTTACAATGATGGCTACTGGTCTAGAACCTTTGGGATGGCATTCGCCCGCCCCCTCCGTTCCAAAACCTCCTCTGTCACCCTGTTGATAACTTCAATTGGTGAATGGATGGGTGGGCTAGGTGCTGGCAAAACAGACGGCGAAAGGGCCAGGCCTGGCTGTTCACGAATAACCGAATAACCAAAGGTAGAGAGAAAGTTCAGACGGGGGAGCGGGGGAGGTGGATGAGAGGGATTTACGAGAAGCCGAATTGGAAAGGAGAGAACAACTAAAAAAAATAAAAAATGCAACCTCCGCAGCGCGTGAAAACGTGGCTGGCGAACCGAGGGTTACGTAGAAGTGTCCCTTCAACCCAATTCCCGGTCCCGCTACCAAAGTTCGCTTCACATAGCCGAAGACCAACAAAATAGACATTACCGAGAAAGAAAAAAATAGTAGAGAAGCGAGGTCTAATCCGGCAACCACCTGTCTTGGCCAAACAGCCGAGTGGGACGCCATTGGATTGTAAGGGCTTTTACTCACTTTGGGGGAGCGACGATAAAAACGATATGCATAGTGTCCTAAGAGGAACCCTCATCACTGACACAAGTATTGTACTCGAGTACGAGTGTACTCGTAATGTCCTGACGTTTGTGAACACAACTGCTATTGCATACACCCAAAATTCAGCTTTTTTGCCCGGATCTTGGCATCATGCAATAGTGGTCCTGTTCGCAAACGTCAGGACATTACGAGTAGTGGCCAAGGGCGTTATGCGTACCGTATCTTTGAGTCGCCGAAACCGTTCCCGTCCCAGGCAATTATGGCGACATGTGTGGGGAAGAAAGGGCCATGCGCTAACACCAGCGCCGCCGTCCCTACTCGAGTACTCTGTCATGCTCTGGATGGCATGATCAGCCGGAGTGAAAAAGCAACTCTAAAGGAAAAAGGAAAAAAGAACAGATGCAAAAGGACGGGCATTGGTGTGGGAAGAAAGGTGGTGGTGGGAGAGGAGCTAAAGATTCGATAAAGGATTTGAGAGGACTGGGAGGAGGCAAATGAGAATAAAAAGCAATATAGCGCGACGGGGAAGGAAGAAAAAAAAAAACACATAACCAGAGACACAAAATGACATTCCTCCTATCTTACGAAAGCCCGCCTCATGGCTATTTCGTCTAGCCTACCGTGCCGTCGCTTTCAAGGATCCTCCCCGCTGGAACTCGCACAGCAATGGACAAGTGAATGGCCTGGTGGTCTTTGGGTTCCCTCGGATGAACAACTAGGATATTCAACACCCTCGCCGGCGACGGCGTTCTCCTTTTGAACTGCCCCGCTGATCAAGCTCCCCTTTCTCCGTCAGGATTATCTTCGTCTGGACTTCCTGTTTCCTGGACATTTGCACGATAAATCACGGCGCAGTACTGTAAGATGCAGCTACCGACAGTACTCGTACATACAGCGCGGGATATAATATCACAAGTTATCATATGCTTGTGCCCGCCGCCAGTGTGGTTCGACAGAGGTGTGCGAACTGGGCTAAGGTTTTAAGCTTCCAAAAGTGGTTTGTGTCCCCCATTTTTTTGCGCTCTGGCAGGAGAGCTTTTTCCTGCGCAGGAGCACCGGTATCGTACATACCATACCATACTTGTATCTGGCATAGAGCATAATATGAGAGCGAGACAGGTTTTTTTTCGCTGGTTTGGTGGCTGTGTAACGGTGGCCGTAGTTTTCAGATGCTTCTTGCTAGATACAAGTACTACGAGAGCAGCGCAATTCTGTAGCTTGGGGAGTTGACATTACGAGTACTCGGGTATGGACGTGGGTGATCGGACAGACAGGGATTAGAAATTGTATGTATCCCCATACAATTTCTAATCCCTGTC
>Ga0307509_10000240_pt1 | contig 88376 bp, 69 predicted proteins | sample 10_EM_MG_FD_202245 | JGI IMG/M metagenome (GOLD analysis project Ga0307509, IMG submission 202245) | Populus trichocarpa ectomycorrhiza microbial communities from riparian zone in the Pacific Northwest, United States - 10_EM | ecosystem: Host-associated > Plants > Roots > Unclassified | place...
AGCTACGCGTTCTCCTTCAAAAGTTTTCCCCCCCCCCCCCCTCGCCCTTCCCACTTTTCCCACATTTGCTTGCTTCCCCTCATCCCTGCAGGCTCCCTTATCCGTCATCTGCCCAATCCTCTCAGGCTGCTCCCCTTCTTCTCGCCCCGCTGCTTCCTCTTTCTCTCACCCACCCTCCAACACACACCCATTCCTCTTGGAATATCCTCTCGTTACATCACGCCAAACGAGAGCTAGGCAGAGCGAAGGAAGGAAAGAATAGTTAAGGAGGAAACTAAAAAAGCACGAAGGGTCATACACTCACCAATAAAGACGTCGCAATTCGATCTCTCTCTTTTCGTCCAGTCTTTTTTCAGTTATCTTTGTGAGGCGAGTCGGCGATTTATCGCACGGCAACTTTTCTTTGACTCTTTCATATAGGCTCCAAAAGGTCTATCTGTTGGACAAGAGAACGCACAATCCATTCGCACGCGTCGCCTAAGCTCACCAGGCAGCTATCTACCTCAGCAGCTAAAGAGCTCCACTCCGCCAACCTGCTTTCCATCGAGGTCTTGACGTAAGGCTGGCCGTTGCGTGGAGCCCTTCTCCAGCAATTCTCACCGAAGTCTCCTGCCGTCCACAGGTATTCCAATTTAGACTCAATTCCCCGGCTGATCGAACGGGGTTTACGCACAATTGTCGAGTCGGGCCCGCCTTGGACTGTGGAGGGATAAAATATAACCCTAGAGTAAGATTCCACAATTCTCTTGGCCCATTTTTTTTTTCAGGACCATCCTGCCCTCTGTACTCTTACACATTGACCCATCACCCACGCTAGCCTTCCTCGCCCCCCTCTCGTCACTACTATAAATACCCCTCATCTCCCACCGTCCCCATTACATGCTCGGACTTGGATTGCAATCGCATCGCGCGCTGCAAGCACAAATCTTCAATTGTGGTCACAGTTGCACTTTTCCTTTCGAAATACTTCGAGCAGGAACTGACCCCGTCATAATTTCCACAGAATCCAGGCAATGTCGGCAATGGACGAAGAAGCTACTCAGCCCGCTACTCAACCACTTCCTGTCCACAATGGGATCGCGCCCTCAACCGTTCATGGTAATTACCTCGCGGGGGTCCTTTGCCTACTTCACCCAAGCTCACCTGCCGCCTACGCCATTGTCGAAAAGACGGCCAAGGTAGACCCAGGTGTCGTCCTACGGATCCCAGCTGCCCAGGTTGGTCGTCAATCAACAACGCCCGAGCCTAGTCAACGCAGGGAGGAGGATGAGGACGAGGAAGAGCAGTCGACCCAGCTTGCTCCAAATCAACAAGGCGAGCCTGAGGTCTCAGGGCTAGATATCGCTCTCCGGCTTTCCCCAGGCCCCAAGGATCCGGAACTTGGTTTTGTTTTTGGGAGAAATCCGGCTCGTTGTGATGTCGTTTTTTCGGAATCGAACAAAAGCCGACGGGTCTCTAACCTGCACTTTCGGATATATCAGAATGCCCAAGGCGTGTTGATGTTGCACGATTCCTCGACTAATGGGACTTGGGTCGATGATGTCAAACTTGGTGGCTTAGGAGCGGATGGTGGAAAGAGCACAGATAACCAACGTGCCCTATTCGCAGGAAGTGTGATTCATCTCGCTCCTGGCCCGAGGCTCTTGAGGTTCATCGTTCGAATTCCGACCCAGGATGGTACTAGACTCGCATCAGAAAGAGTTCCGAGCCCTCCCGGGGGCGAGTCTAATGTTGGTATTGATCCGGGACCGCCACCACCTTTTCCACCCCCTAAACTTCACATAAAACCAACCCGGTCGCCTATTCGCCCTCTCGTTGCGGATTTGCGAGATCCCTTCAAAGCCCAGGGAAAGGGTCGCCATACGGCAAAGGCCGTGAAGTATAACGAAGGATGGGATGGTGGAGAAAGGTATAAGTTCGAAGCCATTATTGGAAAAGGTGCCTTTGCCACTGTCAGGAGAGCCGTCGACAGACGAACAGGTGATGCCTATGCTGTAAAATCGATCCAGAAGCGAGCATTTGCCCAGAACAGTGATAGACAACTTGGGGTGCGAAAGGAAGTTGAGATTCTCGAAAAACTGAATCATGTGAGTACCTTGTGTATCGATGACGATGATGATGATCGTGGTGGAGAGCGACTTTTAATCCTTCGTGCTAGCCCAATATTGTTTCGTATATCGATTGCCATGAAGATCGCTCCCACATTTATATCTTCATGGAGCTCATGGAAGGTGGTGACTTAAACGAATATCTGGGGAAACATGGTGCACTCCCTGAACCTATGGCTCAGGAAGTTTCACGCCAGGTCTTGCATGGAATCGAGTACGTTCATAGCATGGGGATCTCCCATCGTGACCTAAAACCAGACAACATCCTTCTCGCCTGTGATGACCCTATTCAGGTCAAGATATCGGATTTTGGACTTGCCAAAATGGTCCAAAACGAAGACACGTTCCTCAAGACATTCTGTGGCACAATGTTGTTCCTTGCCCCCGAAGTTTTCCCGGGCTATGCAAGTGCCCTTGTCGAAGGAGCTGGCAGTATGAAGAGGAAGCGTAATCCGAGGGAGGAAGCTGGCCGTGAAGACGGCCGGGGAGCCAAGCAGCGGAGGAGATATAACCAAGCCGTCGATATGTGGAGCTTCGGCTGTGTGATCTTCATGTTGCTTACAGGGAGTGCTCCATTCCAAGGCAAGAGCCAAGACGACATGTTGAAGATCATTCTTTCCGGTAAACTCGATGTGACTCCTCTCGAGAAGCAGCTGGGGGCCCGCTCCCATCAGGCAAAGGACTTTATCGGGCGGCTTTTACAAGTTAACCCAGGAATGAGGATGATGGAGGTTGAAGCATTGAGACACCCCTGGCTCGCGGGCGGGAGCGAGGAACAGTCCAGTATGGAAGTTCAAGAAGAGGATGAAGACGAAGTGCCGGACGAAGAAGATGACGAGGAAGCCAATGCCATCAGCAGCTTCGAAAAGGTCGAGAAGCAACAAGAGAAGTGGATGATGGTCCAAGGACCGGATACTCGACCTAAATTCAGAGCGGGCCTCGACGAGCTTGAACAGGATGAGCTTAGTGATAATGATGAAGAAGACAGTGAGGGCGAGGAGATTGAGACACCCAAACGTGAAGAACTCCAGGACGTCCAGCTCCGCAAGGCTGTCACCGGTCTAAGTTTCAAGGGTGAAATGCACACGCCCGTTGTTAGGTTCGATAGCGGGAGCTCTGAGGGATCCTTCTCATCACTTGGAGACGCAGAGTCTAATCGTGGGTCACGTAGGATGTTCGATCCCCCTCCAGGTATCTCTATTCAGGGGAGCTCTGGTGTCTTTCCTGACCATAGATTATCCGTGTTCTCGGATGACAATGACATCTCAGAAAATGCACGACAGATTGGGGAGGGGCTTGCCCCCTCCTCCCATACGCACGAGCCGTTCGAGTACGATGAACTGTGCGTCACTAAGCTACGCAAAGGCGCTCGTTCTGGTTCCATCAGTCGAAGCGTCAGCGGCGGTTCCCTTAGCGGTGCTGAAGCAATGGTCGGAAAGCTCAAAGTCCATTCACCCTCCCCGAAGGATACCCCTTCCCCCACCGACCCGGAATTCCAGCAAAACCAAAATCGGGAAACACCGCCAGCAGCTAACGGGTACATGAATGGCGATAGTAATAATAGGGACGATAGCCCTACCCCGACTGCTGCCCGCCAAATTACCCCGACTCCACATCAACGCTCCCGCCGCCCAAGCCCGCAACCCGATTCATTCGAATCCCAGGCTGCGGTGGAATACTACACTCCTGCCTCCCTCTTCGGCTCCAACATCCCCCCGCCCTCTACCACTGCTGCGGCCATACCCGCAGATGAGAACCTGCCCCCCACCCAACCCACAAACTTTGATCATTATCACAACCGTCAATTTGCCGTCCCAACGACTCCCTGGGGCCGCCTGATCCCCATGCCCGGCTCAATCCCACACTCATCCATCTCCCTGAACAAACACCAAATTAGTATCGGCCGTTCCGCAAACTGCACACACACCGAAACGGACATTCGCATATCGAAATACCACATCGCCTTCCAACTCTCACCCCCTGACCGCGACGTGGATGAGGACAACTTCCAGCCAGCGGATAACATGATAGCCTGGTACTCCGTCAAGGGCACTAACGGCGTCATCCTGAACGGAAAGAAGAAGCACAAGGGCCGGATCGGAAGGATCTACGATGGCGACGTGGTTTACCTATTTAAGGACTGCAAGTCTGAGGGTATGGTCGAGTACCTGGGATTCAGGTGCGAGTTTAGCATCGGACAGCACGTCCGGCTCGTCGAGGAACATAGCGATTATGAAGGCGAGGGGTTTGGAAATACCCATGGGGTCGCGACGGGGAGCATGGCTACTACTATGGCGGTTGGAACGTCGAAGGGCGAGAATGGGTCGATTGATGGGGTGGCTTGAGGTTGCTTTTTTCTCTTTTTCTCTTTATTTCTTTGTTGAATGTTCTTGGAATTTTGAGTTTGAGTTTGATTTATGCCGGTTTTGTTCATTTATCTTTCTACTATCTAGGGTTGGGTGGTCTGCATTACTACTACTATTATTATTATTATCATAACCCGTTTCTTTTTCCACCTCATCTTCTGTTGTGTTTTTTGGTTTCCTTCACTCCACTTGCTTTACCCTTTCACCTTGAACATTCGACGACTGGCTGGGTTTACATAAAAAATTTCCTCCTCTTACTTTATTACTTGTCGTTGTGCACAGCGTGGTTTCTTTTCGCTCTTATATATCCCTTCCTTCTTTCATGGCAAGTTTGACTTATACTATACCAAGCCGTCTATTTTCCTGTTTCGCTTTCATAACGAGTTGTATGCTGTCATATTTCTGTCTCTTTACTTGCCTTTTCATTGTTGCGTCCTGGATGGATGGATGGATTGGATTGTATGGAAATGGATTAAAATTGGTATGATACGAGAGTATTATGGTGTAGGTTGAGTATTGTATTACGTTACACTGCAGCTGGAAGGTAGGCAGACATGTAGCTAACTAACTTTGCTCTGCGCTACCCTGAAGATCCAGAGTTTCCTGCAAAGAAAAGGATTAAATAGATAAATGAAAACAGACAAACTGTACATGTACAGTACGGTAAAGAGTGTTACAGGCATGGTTATTATTATTGGAATCGAATCGAGTCAGATGGATACTTGTAATGGGAAACCAAAACAAATTTGGGTATTGTGAGCTCAAGTGCTTGCCTGCAGCCAAGAGGAGAGGATGTTGGAGAACAAAAAAGGAAAATTGAAAAACGGTAATAAGATATGAGGCAAAGTGAGGGAAACAAAAAGTGCGTTAAGCAAAAAGTAACACAAGAGAAAGGAGAGACCTGGACCAGCCGCTAGATAGTGCATCTTCCCATCCCATCCCATCCCATCCCATCCCGTACGCCGCTCCCGCCGCCATATCGCCAACTATTATCCTACACACCCTAGTCCCTCCGTCTCATATTACTATCCTACACTCCCCAAATCCCCCCAAACGTACCATTATCCGTACCTATCTTACTGGCTCCGATAACTCTGCCTCCTGGCGACGTACAAACTCCTCCCTCTGGTTGTCCGATAATTATGTATTTTGATCCTAAGGATTCGCAAAAGTCCCTTCCTGAATCTGGTCCTGCGTGGGTTGCCTTTATGATTTTGCAAAACAGAGAAAAAGTTCCCGACCACGGGAAGCCGTTTTCAAAAATTAGTGGGGTTCCTTTTATTATGTGCAATTATGGTTTATCCATTTCCCAGCTTGGTAATTTTTCTCAGTCTTGGGATCGCACCGTGGGGGAAGGAGTAGGAGAATTGGTATCTTGAAGAAAGGGTAATGTCTTCAGTGAGTTCATTATAGGGGGATGCTCTTTCTTTTGGATTGCGGTTTGTGTGAGGAAGGCGGGGATGACTTACCCTTTTCAAGAGCTTCCTCGGTTATTGCTATCGTCGACTTTTCCTTGGGCTGGGGGGAATCCGGGGTAGGTGTGTCGGTGGGCTCAGATCTGGGTCGTTGCGGTTCGGCAACCTTTGATGCTTCGGTTGGCTTCGGTGCCTCGGCAGGGGTTGGTGTTGCTCTGACTGGTCCGGGTGCGGCAGGCTTCGAGGAAGCTAGTTCTTTGGATGTTGGGGACTTTGCCGTCTTGGCCTTAGTCTTCGTAAGTTTCTCGGCCTTGACTTCTATAGGGTTCGGCTGCCCAAGAGCCCCCGCCCCAGAGGCCTTAGCAAGCCTTTCCTCTCCCTTGATTTCCCTGATTTCTGCTTTTGGCTTCTCGGCCTTGGTAGGTCCCTTCTCCTCGACCTTCTCCACCTTCGGCTCCTTAGCCACAGTGACATTCTCCACTCTGGCTTCCTCGACGTTCGGCTCGGCAGGCTTAGGGACTATAACCTCCTTAGCTTCGACAGCTATCTTCTCCGGCTTAGGCTCGGAGGCTCTCACTTCCACTATGGTTTCTTCGACCCCTGCCTCAGGTCTAAGCTCAGTTTCCCCCTCGGCATCTCCAGCCTCAATGTTCTCTTCCTTGAATTCGACTTTCTCTTCAGGTTCAGTCTTCACGTCGTCTTCTTTGGCTTCGGTAGGGATTTCTTCAGGTTTGGTCTCCGTGGTTGGTTCCTTCTTAAGGACCTTCTCCTCCTCAGGTTCCTTGATAGTTTCATGTTTCTCGATGGGAGTTTGTTCGAGTTTCTCAGGCTGAGCCGTGTGTTCTTTGAGCGTCTTTGATTCTCCAGTTTCGACAGGTTCCCCAGCCTCTGGCTTTGGTTCGCCATTTTTGCCAAATTTCTCTTCGGGAACAGTGTCGGTTGTCGGTTCTTCTTTCGCAATAACTTTCTCTCCTGCAACAGTCTCGGCTCTGGGTTCTGCTTTCTCAACAACTTCTTTAGTCACTAGTTCCGACCCAGCCTTCTCAATGGCTTCCTCTTTAATGACAGATCCGGACTTTAGCTCTTCCTTTTCAACAACTTCCTCAAGTTCCGGCTTCAGCTCTTCCTTCTCGAGGACCTTCTCTTCGGCGGTAGTGGGCTTGGGCTTTAGTTCTTCCTTCTGCTTAGCAACCTTTTCTTCAGAAACAGTTTCTTCGGCAACGGCTTCAACTACCTGAACAGGTGTCTCCGCCTTGGTCCCCTTAGCAACTTCCTTCCCCTTTTCTGTGGGCCCCCCATCAGCCGTAGTCTCGACCTCAACGTTGATACTGCCTTTGATTTCAACGACTGGCTCGGCCTCCCTCTTGCCCTCAACTCCTTCGACAGCACTCTTCAGGTCCTTACCCTTTTTCATGCCCGCTGCAACCGCGGCAGCGGCAGCAGCAGCAAGGGCGACACCACTTCCTGCGGCACTACTGTCGGGGATAACCACAGCTTCAGCATTTGGTTTCGACCCAACCATAGCAGCTGGCCCGCTTGTGCTCCCGTCCATAACATTCTTCCCCTCCTTCTCTTTCTTCTCGCCATCAGTCTTCTTCTTCTTCTTGGTCTTCTTAATTCCAAGCCTCTGCTTGAGCTCTCCATACTCGTTCCATTCCTCCAGCTCTTCAAAGTTCTGTCACCCTTTTTGTTAGCCCAAACATTCCCACATGCAGACGACAACATATCGATATATCTAGAAAGGCAACTTACACCCAAGATCTCACCGTCTCTAGCTACACCAGGCAGTCTACGACCATTCCCCTTGCTAGACCAGATCCGGCGGGCACGTGCATCTGTGGCCAGATCTACTGGCTTAAACGGAATCTTATGTGACTTGAGAAGATGCTCGAGGCGACTGGTTGCCGTGATGATAGCGGAAGATCCTGAGGTCAAGCTTGTAAGGAGGAAGATATCATTTGTCGAGTACGGGTCAAAAGCCGTCGGATTCGTAGTGTCTGGATGTTCCATCACGTGTGCCATTATGACTAGATGTTGGTTGTGTGATAATACTTTCTTGTTTGCTATTGTTGTCTGCCAGAGATGAAGCGGAGGTACGAAGGAGAGAGGGAAAGAAGAAAAGAAGAGAAAGAACGGAGGACGAGTTGGAATGGATGAGATGAGGTGTGATGCGGGTTGGAATGTGCAAGTTATGTACCTTCTGGCACGGTGAGGGGGAGGGACTGCAGTAAAGGGGGAAGGGGGAGAGGAGAGGGAGGGAGGGAAGTTGTGCCAGAGTGCTGTGTGGGGTTACGCCAAGACTTGGTTGCTGGGGTATGTCCCGCACGGGACGTTGTTGGATAAAAACAGGGGCTTTTCCGTGGTCATGCTTTTTCTCTCTCTGAAGGTTTTTATGAAGGGTATGGATATCGGTACTTGAAACGGGGCCGTCGTAAATTAAGTTTTGGAGGCGTGAAGGAGAAAAGATTGCCCTCTGGTACTTGTATGATAATGATATTTCCTCTTTATTATTTTTTATTACCTTCTTCGCGGACCGGATTCGGCTTGGCAGCCAACAATAGCAGCTAACTTTGAAAGTCACCTATGGCATGTACCCCTTTAAAACGGGCATTCCCATTCTTCAGACTACAGTGCCTATCGTTCGTCCTCCCGAGGTTAGAGCTGCTCTTGACATCACACTTCCTCACTCGTTTCATAGGAATCATGACTGCTCACTCGAGCGTGTAACTGTGTATTTATCCATTTTTGATTTATTCTGCGCGAAAAAATGGCAAATCTTATGTCGTACTCGCTATCGCCCCCACGCCACCGACCATATTTATGAACCTAGCCATCTCGCCTAATAGGAAACTCTCCGTACCATGCAGGTATACAACAATGTAGAATGTAGAAGAAGAAAAAAGTAGATAAAAAAGCAACCACCCGCCTCCGCCGTCACCAAAAAGTGCGCAGCTCTCGATTGCCGGCCCTTGTCTAAAATTCGAACTCCTTTCTGTAACCTACGTTAATGGGTGTTGTTCGTGAGAAGGAGGAAGGGGCAAAGGAGACGAACCTGAAAACATCAATATCCATGCCATTGGTCACCAGCTCTGCCAAGTCCCTACGACCCATCTGACTGAACACACGTCGGAGGGTATCGAAGAGATTGGTGCTCTGGTTCTGTACGATGCGAGCAGGGTCGAGTCCAACTTCACTGAAGTCTTGTCTTGCCTTCTCTTCTGCAACTTTGTGCATGGCGAGGGCACCGAGGAGGTGCTCTGCTGCCTGCTCGTAACATCCAATGTTGATACATGATACTCCTAAATTGTACCTTGCACGGACAAAGTTGGGGTTTATGGTCAAGGCTCGCTCGTATGCATTGATGGCTTCTTCCGATCGTCCACTATTGGCAAGTGTTGCGCCGAGACGATTCCACAGAAGGTGTTCGGGTGACGAAGAACCGGTCGAGGTAGATGTTAATGCTGCAGAAAAACAGTCGACGGCTTTGTCGTACTCCTCAGCGCCATAGAAGAGAACACCCAAACCGACCTGAACATCCGAATCCATGGCCGTCCCTTCCGGGGAGAGTTGAGCCGCTTGGATGAAAAGATTCGTAACTCGCTCGTGAATTGCTATCCGATCGAGTGTTGAGGCAGGTGCAGGGGGTGCTTGCTCGGTTACTTGAGGATATTTGATTGCAAGCCAACGTTCCAATGTGGAGTATGCCGTTGAATCGTATCCCTCATTGGTGTAAGATACCGCGAGACCCATCAACGCGCCGAGGTTATTTTGGTCAAGTTTCAGCGCTGCCTCCAGGGCCCGGATGGCTGGTGTCTCCTTTTCGTTCGCGGCCTGGCATCCTCCAAGCTCTGTCCAGGCCTCAGCATGATTCTTATCCTTCTGAACGGCTGCCTCGAAGGCGAGTGCTGCTAAAGAAAGGTTTCCGCCGGATTCCATAAGCCTTTTTCCTTCCGAGAATGGATCTTCATGCATCAGGTATGGGTTATCCAACTCGAAGAGATATTCTCCTAGATTGGGCATAGAGTTTGTGGCCGAGGCATCGGCGGACCAGGGATTTGATGTGTCGTACTCATTGTTCCAGTCCACTCCATTCAAGGCGGCGCCGCCAGTCTCGGCTTGAATCCCCTCCCATACCGACTGGAAATCGCCATACATGGTCTCTGGCTGAGAGTTTAGCTCGGCTTCGATATCCTTATTTGCCTGATCGTCCGCATCCAAGGTCTTGTTCATGGCCTCCATTTCTTTGAACTGAGACTCCCAATTTTCATCCGATAACTCCACGACCTGCTTCCCCTTGCCTTTCAGGTCTTGTTGTTGGTTCTGCGTCTGTAATTGGTGGATCATCGGCTGGTGGACTTGGAATGGCAGCCCCTGGTTGAAATTATTGTATCCGCGGAATTGTTGGTAGTAGGGAGTTGAAGCTGCTTGGCTTGGGGCTGGTGGCGCCATCTGGATATCCCCAGAGGGAGAGGAGTTCTGGAAGCGAGCGAATTCTGCTGTGCTGAATTCGCTAGATTTGTTTCCGGAGACAAACGCGGCCTCCATCATAGCTTGATCTTGAGGATTCATGGCTTGCTGGGGTCCGAATTCGGAAGCCCACGGTTGGCCCGCCATGGGCGCTGGTCCATGTTGTAAATCTGAGAGCTCTCGTCGCATTGATTCGAAAGCGAAGGCGGATGCTCCGGATTGTTGGCTGTAGAATTCATCCATCATCTGTAGTCATCATTAGCCAAATTTTTGGGGGTCAAGATAATTAAGTTTCCAGTAATGAATGCTGACCTGTTTGTCTGCGCCCGCCATCTCGCCTCCCACTGTTCGCAAGCCACCAATCTCAGGCCCCACAGGGAGACTACCTAAGCGATCCCTCTCGAGGCTCTTGTCCTTGCTAACATGTTTGGTGAACTGAGCAAGAGGATTGCGTCCAGTTGAGCACTCAGCACCGCCGAGGAAAGACATGGCTGTTGACTGTTTTTTTGGATCGAGCTGGTGAGCTGGTTGAGTTGTGAGGAGGGGGAGGGGTTTTGCCGTTCAACTAGCTTTTGTTAAAGTAGTGAGAGTAGGGGGGTGTAGAGGGAAAAGATGAGGTTGAAGAGGAAGGTGAGGAAGGGGGTTTGTTTGCCACACTAATCGATGGTGAGTGTATACTTTATCAAGGAGGGCTGAGGTGTGGGATTTCGGAGGATTATTGGGAGAGCTCTGAGGAAATTGGTGTGTTGGGGGAATGTTTTTCTGGCGGCTGCGAGTGTGTTGGCCCGAGGTCCGTTAGTAAGCAGCGAGACCACAAATTCATATGCCAGAAAACCCAGCCATCCTTCCATTATGAAAAGGAAAATAGCTGGCCGAGCTCGCGCCATAAATACAGTACCGTACTTCTGCATCAACCCTGTATCCATATTGTGGCCAAGAAGCTTTAGAAGCCTTCAAATTGCCCAGATACATTTGCTATTTCCGGTTTTCTTATACCAATATATTACCGGCACGGCCAGCGCCTTTGCCGGTGTTACCGCTACGAGTACAGTACGGTATTCTCTCTCTTTCCCTCCCTCTTTTTCTCCAAAGAATCCGAGCCACCCTGGCAACGTGGCGACGGCTTACCCAACGCCTGGTCGCGAATAACCGAATCTGGCCTGGAGACAATCCACACCTTCCCTTCTCTTCGGTACCAGCCCATCTCCTTCTGCAAGGGACCAAGCAAAAGCAAAGCTGATGGAAAAGAGTGCCCAAGATCATTGATACCACGTTAAAATGCTGACAAATCAAAGCAAACGCTTTTGCTGTTCATGAGGGCTTCCAGTGCGGTATCTTGTGCTTTTCCTGCGGGGAGAGGTTCTTTAAATAAGGGGGGAAATGCTGCGGACGTCAGGCCATTATACAGTACTCGTACATGTCGGTGCGCCATCTATCAATATCTTCACGAAACTTCTCTATTGAGCCGAGGTTGCTGGTGGGGTAACCTTCGGGGGTGTAGACACCTCAACAGACAATTAATTATGTATCGACACCTGGGTTCGCTACACTCTGCAGTTCTCAAAGCAGCCCCGTATTGCGAATGCGGTTTACCTTTTTCTGGAGCGATCAAATTATTTATTAGCCTAGTGGGGTTTGGACTGGAGGCTTGTTTACCCCCACCTTACTCGACTATTTGCCGCCTTTTACAAGTATGTAACGATCTTTCTGTGTTTGGCCGGTGAAAACTGCCGTATTCGCACCGGCGCGGCGATATTCCCTGAGGGGGACTTTCTATCGTGCTTGAAATGACGGTGATTGCGTGATCCTTACTCGCTCTCTGAATTGGCCTATTAATGACGATCTTCGTAGTGGGAGGAATGAGCTGGGCTTAAACCCGATTCTCCTCTGGGCCGGTTTTAAACGTCTAGTTTGGCCAACTGTTGTGGGTGGCCTGCACCGGTATTTCGTTGTTGAGGCTTGTTCGGCATGTCGCTTTTATATCATAAAAGCGATTTTATAGTATGATATAAACTCTATAAGAAATGTTGATTTGGAGGGGGCGTAGGGTGACAAAAAAATGCCATTTTTTTGTCTTCAATTTTCCTATTGCATATTTTTCAATGCTATTAGGTAGGGTTTAGGAGAGAGGAAGTAGAAGAGGAGACTACAAATATCTATCAACTCCATCCAGAATCTGCAGAAGTGGCTAAAAGCTAACCCTTCCTGGAATAGGTATGACTGTAAATGTAATGGTGCTAGAACCAGGGCCAATCAATCAAGCTGGGTCACTTCTATCTTCCCCACTTAGCATTCTGGTCATACCAAATACGTATGTTTTCAAAGGTGTAATATTATCATGATCTTTTTTTTGACATAATATCATGTTATTTGCACTTTTTATGATCGTAAAAAATATGATGGGATTGTACCGTACACACGGAACAGGCCCTAAATTTTACAAACCTCTTTTTCCTTTCCTTCTTCCTTCTATTCGAGTACTAATGTTACCCTATGTTAGCGGCGTCTTGTTCGGGGCGGGGATCGGTTTCCAGGCTTGCCATTGGGGTGAGCTACTCGAGCAGTCAATTGCGGGATTTGCTGGGGTTCTGGAACTTCAATTGCGAAGCACGTATCTAGCACGACGGATTCGAACTCTTTTGTCCTCTGAAGCTCCAGACATGTCTTTTGCTTCCCATAGTCCTACTGTTGATGAATTGTATATTCGCAAAAATCAGGCTCCGCCCTACGGTTACCCTCGCCACCTACATCTACTTACCTTACACTCTCTGCTGCTTAGACGATTAAAATTAGTACTTTATCTTCTAGATATCTGCCCACCGGGCAAAGCGAGAGTGTACCAGGACCTAACATTAACTGTTCCTCAATGCCCATGGGGATCTTCAGTCCAGCTCATAGAGGTCCTTCAAATATCTCACCAGACGACTTCCCAGGCTAGTCGTTTGTATAGCTTCCACAATTGTGGTGCCAAGTTGCTACTGTAGCTACATCATTATACGGCCCTGGTTTCATTATCATCTTGTGTAAACTGGATGCCCCGAGGGGGGGCACAGCATCTTCAACTCCAGATTCAAGACTGTGAATGATGGGATTTGGGGCTCAGTCTGTTATTATGTAGAATTCATCATATCCAAAACTATAATAATATTACTACCATACTTCCCAACTGGCTTCCGAGGCCCCTCCTGTTCTGTATGTAGGTAGGAAAGGCTCCTGCTATACCGGTAGAGCTTCTTTGTGTTGCAGGTAGAAGTCCTCCATGGCCGATCACCCTTTGTGCCTGCCCTACTAACTCACACGCTCTCGCCTCTCGGTAACTCGGAATGGCCGATAGCGTGTGACTAGTGGGTGAGTTACGTGTAGTCACAGCATATGCCTGGCAGACCTTTGTGGAATGGAGTAACTTTATAGGTCATGATGCGGTCACTCAGTGCGGGATTCAATAAATGCAGGAATTCAGTAGAAGCCGCTATTTGCTTGGAAGTTTACTTTGAATAAACTCTAGGGAACTAGCACCTGCAGCTGCTTAGAGAATACAGCGGCTGAGGAGCAGGTGGTGGATAGGGATAGGGGTTTAGAAGTATATCAGGTGTTGTGTCGCTCTCTGACAAAGACACTCTTGGCTCTGCTCAGGAAATTACGACCCGAGAGGGAAATCTGGCATGCCTAGATGTGATTGTAATGCCTTTGCTTCCCTTCCCCTCACTCCTCACTGCTCGAAGCTGTTTCTAGCAAGCTGAGTGTATCTGTGTGACTGCTTGGTTCTCAGGGGACGAGACACTACAACGGCAATAAATTCTCAATGGCCTCTGGGGCCTGCCGACGCCATGCTCGCTCATCCCAAATCTAGAGGACGGTGCCACCTCGGTCCAGGGTCCTGTTTGTCTACACGAGGGCTTAAGGTGTAGAAAAAGACTTAATGTCCCTGAGGTCTTTGTGTCCGTTACTGGGGTAGATATATTGATCTCCCCAAGGGCCTTCAGGGGAGATATAGGCTATATAAAGACCAGAAGATTGAAATTGTGTAGCGCAGGCTTCAAGCAATTTGGTAGCCTAGGTTCTGTGCGATGATGGGAGTTCGACTCTCATCTTGGTTATAGATGTATGATATCATAGTTGGCATTAAAAAGACAAAAGACAAAAGACAAGCAAGCCCTCGCGAACCACTTTTTGCCATCTTGGTGCCTCGTTTGCCCTTAGCCCTTTAGCCCTTTCCCACAGTTGGGGTTTCTGCGAACCCTCTCGGTCAGGATACATGTCTATCTGACAACCAGAGGGAAAGGTATGTGTATGTTGCGAGTAGGGGGAGTTGCTGGTATCGGGGGGCTGGCGTAGATAATAGTGCGTTTGTGCAGGAGAAGGAGATGTGAGGTAGTAGTACGTGGGGAGTGGGAACTTAATGCTGCGGAGTAGTACTGTAGGGGATACAGCTTGTAGAGGAAGGGGGGGGGAGTAATTAGGGCGAGCGTATTATCTGCAGCACAAAGCAACTTCTGGGAGTTTTTTCGCTTTTTGTTTTTTCGATGTTGGGGGCTGCCGGCGCTACACACAATGAACTTACGTTCATGGATTAAGATTAGGTTGGGAATCTCCATGTCTCTCCTTTTTTTCTAGCTGATTGACTGATAAGGTGTTAGAGGGAAGGGGGGGGTCTAAATACTTGCTCCTCTCTGCTCTCAGATTCTTGAAAAATCTTAAGTTATCGGTTGAGCCTGGCTGTGAGTGGCTAACAGATAAATCCCAAGGGACAGTTTGAGGGTGGTTTGAGATTTCGGGCCGAAAGCGCAAAGCATAACGTATCGCACTTAGCGTGATGAACTGGTGGTATGTTGTAGCTTGTCTACCGGCACTTGTTATTCGCTTATCTTACCGCTATTTAAGGCATTATCTCTTCTACCGGTATTCCGCTCTTCTTTAGATCGGGGGCTCTGACTAAGGCCTAAGGGAAGGAGAAAATAAAACTATTCTAGACGGAGCTACATGGTGCATAAGTGACTCGGTTTACAACTTAGCTCTAGCACCTGGTAAAGTTTCAAATTACAAGCTCTCTCGAGGCAAAACCATAGGTAACAGTTACCCCGTCTGGAGCTCGAGAAGTGGTCCTCCGGAAAGCGCCTCAAATCATGTCCAAACAATTGCCAACCGCCTCAAAGAAGCTCTACTTCAAGGTGAACCCGTCGCTTCTCAGTAATTCCAAGCATCCCCATTAAATACCTGGAATAAGCTCATACAAATGTGTTCGGCCACAGAACGATGAAAATTTCGCATCCCGTCCGCTCTGCGGTAAACAAGCATCGTATCGACCGGTTAGTACTACAGTGGGTGACCATGTGGGAATCCCGGTTGCTGAACTCTTTTGCCTCTATTTTTAACCCGATCGATCTCTAGTAGGGAGAGGCTGAAAACCTATTCTTATTTTTATTATTACTGGAGGGGTGAGTCAAGTCCTTCTATGCGGACGGGGCCCTTGGACGTGGATTGGAAAAAATTATGTATCGTGTGGTCACTTACCGGGGCTCGGGTGAATCCGGAGAAACGGGTGAAGTGGCAGTCATTATGTATCGTGTGGTACCGGCAGTGATTTTAGATGATCTGGATATAGAGGGGGCAGGTTCGGGGCATCTTGATAGCAAGAGGGCCCATGGGTGTGATACTTCAAGATTGCATTGCGCCGCAGTGCAGTTTGCATCACAGCTTTACAGACGCGGGTTTTTTCTCTTTTCTTTTTCATTTTTTTCCATTCTTTTTCCCTGAGCCCTCACTCTCCTTCCACCCCAGGGAGGACACCAAAGCTATGACATCAGGACCAGAGCAGAGTAGTAACCCATTCCCATTATTTAAAGTTCCATCATACTTTTCCACTCTAAATTTTCGAGCACAAAACCAATCGAGTGATACCGTGTGACTACCCCACCCGTTCGTCCAACCACAATGCTATTGACGTTGTACTTTCGGTGAGAGAAAGAAAGACATCTCTGAAACCCCAGTTTCACCCATCACGGGTGTTAATAACCTGCCAGCTAGAAAGCGCCACGAAAACCTTTCCATCCCCATCGATATCGCCAGCACCGATCTCGTAGGGCCTGGCGTGGTACCGGTGTTCCTGTAATATAAACATCAACGTCACCACGTGCACAAGGCTGGCCCGGAACAAAATAGTGGCTTCCGTGGGTCGACTGGGCCCTTTTGACGGCCAGCTCAACTCAGCTGGAGCCTCCGCGTGGGGAAGTGGGCCTTATGGGAGGTAAGAGTAGAGGATAGTACTTGTACCAGCTCGCTGACGTTGGTGGCCGGTCGAGTTGGATGTACCTTCTTTTTTTTGATTAAATGTTTCGGACGCTGGTTCAAGCCTCAATCCTATTGTTTTGGGTCGAAGTTTGGCTCCTGAATTATAATACAAATCTCGGTCGATGAAGTTGTACTTGTACTTTCCGCGAGCGCTTGTGGTGGAAGTATCATAGTGAGTTTGTAGGTTTCTCGGGAGGTAGATGAGCAGAAGGTTTTATGTATCACACAGCGTTGTATATACTGCACCCGACTGGGTGTGGGGCGGCGATGACGAGCGCGGGATATGTTCAAGAGTGAACACTCTCCCCCACCCCCTCCGGCTTTGTCCTTCTTTCTGTCCATATCGAGGGTTTTCCGATGCTCATCACCGCAAACTTCTAATTTTTCCCCCTCCTCTGACGGCACAATATATTGGGTTCGCCACCGCGATTGAAGCGCTGCTCACGCATTCGCCACCGCTAGCATTCAAACCCGCGCAGAAGTATTATAGCAATAGTCTAAGTATAATATCATAGCTAGCTAGAATACAAGGAGACGCGACCAGAAAGCCTCCATAGGTGATCCAAAATAAATTAAAAAATAAAAATAAAAATAAAAATAGAAACAAAACGGAGTGGTACAGTACAGTACAGTATCCTCCCTTCCTAAATCCCTTCTAACACACGAAACTGATTGACCCTCCCTCCTCCCCCTCTCCCATAACCAACCACAACACTCCCGGACGGTATCATACTCGAGTACTCCAACAGTAGACCAACCCGCCTAAAAAACCAAGTCCATCTCTCCCGGCTCTTGGTCGAGCACCGGTATATTGCACAAAGCATCCATCTCCATTCTCCCATATTACCAGCCACTTCTCAAGACACCTCTTTTGAACCATCGCACACCCACACACCCACGCTCCCATCACGACCCCTCACTCGAATCACTCATCCGACACCCGAGAAGCGCATTCACACCACCATCTCCGGTACTGAGCTGTACAGTACTGTACTGTACCACCTTCCCATTGGTAAACCAAAATCCCGCCCGCCCTCCGCCCTCCCTCCCTCCCTCCCTCGTTCGCTCGCCACATTGAGATACTTATTCCCTGACGTACCGACCCCCCCCCATTCTTGGGTGGGGTGGACCAAGTCCAGCCGCGTTGCCCCACCAAGAATTGCCCCACCAAGAACATGCCGGTAAATAACTCTGTCTCACAGCCGGGCCTCCTAGTGATGCGAGTGCTGCCCTGTACTCAAGCACAAGAAATAAGAAGGAGGGAGCAAACAAAGATAAACTTAAGGTTAAAGCAGCGTAATGCACTGCAATAATAATAATATTATTATTATGTACTCGGGTACCTTTTTTTCTCTTTCCTTTTTTCTTCTTCTCCCCTCTTCCTGTTTTTATCAGATTGATCCGATTGGTCGGGCTATACCCCGCAGCTTGACTCCGGGCCCGCCTCACCGCCAAGTAAGTTGGTGGGCACGTAGTTACGGTACGTTACCGGAGGGGGGGGGCCAACGTTCACGGGGATTTGAACTGGCAGTTTCATAATATCACAGTGGGTTTTTGTTACCCTTACTTCATTCGTTTTCTCAAAACAATGAGAGTGATAGTAATATATTCTCATGCAATTGTCATGTTGTGCTATGATGATGATGATGGTGGTGAGTGAAATAAGTTATAACGAATATATATGCAAACTCCTAGCCATTTAATGTGATATGATATAATGAAAGGGGATGAACCAATGCCGACCTCTGGAATGCAATTTAGATGAAGAACGATGATGGAGTGGAGTGGAGTGGAGTGAAGAATGCCCTGGGAAAAGTGGGGGAGAAAAGGAAAAAGGAAGGAAAGAGAAGAAGAAAGAAGACAGTGCTTTTATCCCTCTTATGCTGAAGTTTTTAATGCAAAAATGTTGGTTTTTTTTCTTCTTTTCTTTTTCTTCTTTCACTTTCCTGTCATGCCGGATAAGAAAATGGTGAGGTGGAGGGAAAGGAGAGAATGGAAAGAAAGAGAGGAAGAAACAAAAGGGGAGAAGAACAACGCCGTCCCAATATCGTATGCAAATGCGCAGCCCATCAGTGATTGAAAGAGTATCATAGGAAAAATAATGAGGAAAACGCCGAAACATGGAAATGGTAATGACGAGAGAAAAGAAAAGGACTCCTTTAAGCAATTTTTTTTAATCTACCCGCTGTGTAATGGCAAAAAAAACAAAAAAAACACTCCAAAAAATGCATATTGAGATGAAAACTTTCGCTTTTAGTGCTTATCCTTCTTTATCGCGTCGCTCACTTTTTTGGTGATTCCCTTAACTCTATTTTTCAATTTTTGGAACTTTTTCTTCTTGTTAGCGGCGTCTTCTGTTTCTGATACTACTGCGGCGCTTGATGGCTCTGAAACTTTTGCGGTGAAGGATTTGTGCGATTTTGATTGGCCGAGGTAAGAGATTCTTCTAAAGCCCTTCTTTTGCGCCGAGTCCTTTGTATCTTCTAGCTTAGTCTCCGGGACTGAGAGAGTGGCTTGGGGCGCTGGTGCGGGAGAAGTGAATGGATCTTCAAGTTTTGTTGCCTCAACGAAGCTAGACGATCCTGAGGAACTGGGGGTTTCTTCAATTTCGAGGTTCTGCGACTCGAGAGTAGAGATGACGGTGGGTTGTTGGAGCATTGGTGCGTACTTTGTCAACATTGAACACGTGCTCAAGCTCCTTCGGCGGGTTCGCTCAACGGAGTATTCAGTTGGGCGTTCTGAATCGATGGCACTAGCAGAGCGACTCCGTCTCGAGCCAGAGCCGGGGGCGGAGAGAAACCTGTTCTCGTTCTGGGCCCTTCGTGGCCGGCGACCCCGTAATTGCTCTTCCTCTTCCCAAGCCTTTTCAATGAGTAGTTTGCGGGAGGCCGATGGCGAAGCCTGGGAGTATGGGACAGTGAGACTTGTGCCAGCAGAGCTCAGCGAATGTGTAGATGACCTAGCGGTAGATTCAGTGAAAGACGTAGGCGTGGCTGGGGAATCCGGGATTGAGTTTGACAAGAGTGGTTCGGTAATCAGGCGTTCGGTGACTGGGACACATTGCGTATTGATGGGAGATAGAATCAATTCCCGTCCCGGAGAGTTCAATTTAGCTTGCCTTTGTTCCGCGTTGTCGATGAGGATGCTGAGTCTTGATGCGATAGAGTTTGTAGGGCTGGCGATGCTGGATTCTACTGAGTTGTCTCTGGTTCGTTTGCGTGATGCCTCTTCCGTATCGTCTTCCCTAGGGTCGTGCTTGCGCTTCACTGGTGGGCTTGCAGTTACTTCAACGAATGTGAAATCACTTTTTATTGAGCTTGACTTGAACAATGAAGCCCTCTGGCGAACAGTATATCGGAGCGAATTGGCCTTGCGGTGATTTGGTGATGCCTAAAGATATACGGGAGATGGTTAGTCGCGATTTCAATTGACTAGATATCATATTACGATTACTCACTACCTCAGCGACATCACATTCGGTATCTGGGTCAAGTTCAGTTAAGCGGCTATCGCTCTCATGAAAAGTCGAGGTCGACTCTTTAATTAATTCGGTTGTGTCCGATTCTTCCACCATGCTGGTAGCAACAGCGGGTCCCTTTTGGCAATGAGCGGAAATTGGTAGGTTAGGTATATCAAGTTGAACATTTTGCTCAAGATCCACGGTCTTGTGCTCGCTGTCGTTGCCCAGTGCCACACCACCTAATGAATGTCTCGGATAAGTATTCAGCGGCATTGGTGTGGAAGAAGCGCTTATACCTTCTGCAATCTCACATGCGATCTCCTTGGTCTCGGTAGGGCTTTCAATCCTCTTCAACACCGACTCCCTTAAGAACCGGTGGAAATAGGTACGGTGGCGGGGATGGATGAATGCCTCAATGGCAGGACCGCCAAGAGGAGCCGAAGCCTCGGCCTTCAATGGAGAGAATGTGTGAAAAGCCGAGGCCCTACCGAAAAGAGTGAAAACCCATGGTTTATTGGCTAAGAATGGGGAGAATCCATGCGATAGGGTGGTAGAACTATGGTTCCCGACAATCAAGTCGTTCTTGAGCTTTGGCGGCGAGGTTTGAAGGCATTCAAAGTACTTGTTAATAGTGGTATGGTACAGAGGGTCCAGTTCAATCCCGTCATGCTGCTTTGTAGACGCCGAGGAATTCGAAGTCCGGGAAGGGTATTGCCTGGTTGGAATGTACCATTGTGTCAGGACCACCTGTTGTCCCTTTGAGGGGATCAATAAAGGCCTGATAGACACCTTTTGGGGCATGAAATGATCTGAAGTCAGGCCGTACTGCGTCCTCCCTTCGGAGCTCAATTCCGGTCCGTTCCCGAGAGAGGAACGGATCGAAGTTGCCTGCTTCGATAATGGGAATGGGTCAGCAGAAACCGACTTGGTTTGGTATTTATAAGCCGAAGATATTACTTCTGCTACACCTCCGGGGGATGTTGTAGTTCTCTCCCGAATACCCCTGGGCCCTGAATGCGACAGGATGCTGTGTGGGATGCCGGTTCCAGAAACATCATTAATAGGGACGGGTACTCTTGTTGGGTTCGGAGCGGGTTCTGTCGAATGGGGTATTGGGTCTTTGGGGTCTGCTTCTTTCGGAAGCTCTACTGAGCGGCCGGCACGAGCTCCAGCCCTACTGAGCGGACTCCATAGTGGCCGAGACAGTGAGAACATTTCACTCTTATCCCAGCGTCCATATAGACCTGGTACCATCGCTTGTAATGAAATATCTGTCTCCTATCATGACACGTCAGTGATTGGAGGTTTTGAAAACGCTCGATCTGAGTAGCTCTAACTTAAGCATACAAAGGAATAAAAAGCAAACTTACAGTTTCTGGATCTACTGGGTGCATATCTAGCAAAGGTGCATTCCGCCTAAGGTCCTGCCCAGGCTTGCAATGAAGAGTAGTAAACATCACAGAGTATATGAAACCATACGCGAGGAAAACGGGCTCGAAACAAATTTAGATGAGGTGGGCCAGAATCACGAGATGATAGAGGGGAGTAGAGTTTTTAGAAAGTAAGATGGGGGATCCGAAATATAACGGAACTTGTGGTCACCTAAAACCTGGAACTTGTGTTAATAGGGGCGGTGTAACTCCCTCATATGGACTACCATAAGTGAAATGAGGAGCAGCACGGGAAAGGTTCAGAAAGTCTCACGGATTGGAGGAGGAGGGGGACGAGGAGGAGGACGAGGAAAAGATTCCTTTTAACCCCTCTATACTCTGATACTGCCACTCCACAGATCCACACGTTTCACAGCTATTGGCGGCTTATCGAGACAGCCGCGCAGGCTTCCGTCACCGCCTCTATGCAGCCTGCAACTAGTGGTTTGATATTCGTAAAACATGTGAAGCCAATTGAGAGACGAAAACTCGAGGGAAACGTGCAGAAGTCCAGAATACATGAGCACGACCCGGAAAAACAGGGCAGTGATCGAGACCCGGTGTGAGCTGAGAAAGGCTATGGGAAAAGACCTTAAGCAGATTGGAAAAAGAAAAAAAAGTGGGCTCTCGCAATAAGCCGCGAATGGTTGTCCCAGAATTTCGCAGAGTAGTCAGAATAGTCTGCGTTGTTACTGCTTTGGAGGTCCGGGTTTCTACTCCCCCACCACACCTTTGGCCTTGGAGTGGGAATTCATTAACAGCAACCACTCCAGATCAGCCAACGAGAACAAACCGCTCAAAGGCATCGAAAAAACCGGAAATGCAGACTAATGCTTCTATCGAGACTAAGCGACGATAGCAACCCAGTTTTAGATCACAGCCCCTGGAGTTGAGCCCAGAGCACTGTGAATGATCGAAGATAAGAGGGAAAATTATTTCCGTTCAAATATTATACAGTGCCCGAAACACATTTCCCACTTCCTCGCGAAGTGTTTTTTATCTAATGTAATTTAGCCGTTCTGTTTCGACTGAATGAGTTAATAATACCTGTGTTAAATAATACACCTAGAGTATGCAGGCTCCTCCAATCAAAAAAGGCTCGGGGTTCGGAGCTCCAGCATCCTCTACCCGCAGTGTGAACATGAAGGAGACGTTCGCCAATCGTAAGTTCTTATCCGAATGCAGGACCACTGTCCCAGGCGCGAATAAAATAATCCAATACTCGAGCACTCCCGAAGGTGGTATCATTAACCATTGGGCCCCCATAGCTTGGATCAACGGGTTGTTCGAATGCTGACGTGTGATTCACTGTGAGAGAACTTAGGAGTGGCTGCCATTTTTGCCCCTTACTTTTTTGACTCTGAGCTGCAAACTCTGTCTGGCAACCTGCTTTTCTGAGCAATGTCAGAAACAGGTTTCTTGGATTCCTGTGATTTCCTCTTTTGCCTTATACATGCCCAATTGGGTGTGCGATCGGATTGTTTTGGTTAGAGCCGGTTTTATTTTATTTTGAGCAGACCAATTGACAGCTCGCTCCTTCCCAAGGTCGTCCGAACGATTGGGATGAAAATCGTGATCTGTTGATGTTGTGTTGCCAGCACACAAAATTAGGGTTAGGAGCATAGTTGCAACCACTGGGTCTGCGGCCAATGTAAAAAAGGAATGCGATATCATCTCCCAAGTTGACCAATACTGCCACCACAACGTCAACGACTGCCATATTCTACCTGAAAGCCATAACAAGTACCGGCGACTGCACAGTAAGCCAAATCATTGATGAGAAAGGAGAAAAAGAAAAAAGAAAAACGGGCGGCAAGAGAAAGGAGTGGTTTACTCGTATCCAACGCCAAAACAGCACGTCCTCGGTATGCCAATGGAAAAATTTTCCCCTCACGCCTTCGCCTTCAAGCGTTTCACGAGAGGTGTTGCTACCAAGTTTTGAGAATCGTGAGAAGTTGAGAAATCAGTGCTTTTTTTCACCCACCGCGTGAACATGCTCAACCCAACTCACCCCTCTCCGGCCGGTGGCGCACATGCTAGTCCGGCCTCGATTGAATCAACTGGGGAATCTAGCGCGGAGATCAACGGTAGGATGTGAGTCCGGACTTATCTCATAATTAGATTTCTTTGCCTCAAAATATTCCTGCATTCCGGGGCTCGGACCGGTCCTTGGGGGCCCTTTCTCCTTATCAAACCAATAAGAGTCGCCCAAGTCAAGGGTCCAGAAGCGAGGGGAAGGAACGTCGGCAGAATACTGTATGAAGCCGAAATCTCTGGGGGGTGCATACTGTGGGCTGAAGGGTAAGCAGCCAAAACAGCAGAATCGGGGATTTCCCTTCCACCGAGGCAGTGTATGAGTACCCCGCCACTGCTCCCCTTGGGCCTTCCACCGTGATCCGAGGCCAATCGGGCCGAAGATAACCCTTTCGATTTCTCATTTGACCTGAGTGGACAAAGCGTCTGGGGAAACAGGAGATGCCAGCATTTCTTGGCCTGCAGCCCAATCCGCTGTCTCAGCAGAGATCTAGACCACGCTAATCGAGCACCCTTATGCACATGATAAGAACGGGAAAAGCCCAAACACCGAGAGTGATTTGATACCATAGCTCGGCTAAAGATGAGATGAGAAGAGAAGTGATGCTATGGTTGATATGGATGAAACGCTCTGGATAGCCAAAGGAATTGAATCTTGGTTGATGCCCCTTGAGGCGACCTGCAGTCCTTGGCTTTGAGGGATCTACCTAGCCCAATGAGGATTTTACGAGATGAAAAGACACAAACTCTCCCTAGGGGGGCTCCAGGCAGATCAAGGCTGTTTTATACTGCCGTTTTTTCCTTTACAGGCTTTGACTCGAAGGTTTAGCACACCTTGTTCTTCACATAATATCACTCGATATTGCAACAACCAACTGTGTTGAGAAAAGACAGTTTAGAGTTAGCTTCCTACTCACTATTCGGACATGAGCGAGCCTGCACGCGGAGGTAGACACTCCGCGTAATTCCTTACGTTACTGAAATGGGATACATATATACCGTTCATGTTTCTCTTAATTAGGTAGTGAACTCGATCAACAATCCTTCCTACACAATCCTCACTTTCAAGCAAACTGTAGTGACAACAAATTCCCTTGTGTCATCTGAACCATTGGTGCATATCTCTGCTAACAGCAGGTGTCCATCTCCTAGGCTGTCTATCCCTTGACTCCACCAAAGTAGTTTGTCTGGACTAGAGGCCGAACCCCTTAGAATACCCAATAAAATCAGGGGCCTCAATTGCTATATCCACCCATCCCAATTTGAGGCTAAAGAAAACTATAGGATGAGACCCCCCATGTAGCTAAGATCCTTACTGCGCTCCTTAATATCTTATTCCAATAGCCAGCTATTGCCTGATTGTCTTCTGTTACTAGTAAGGCATTGGGGGGGTTGGGCAGAGAGGTTTATCCACGCCCGGGCTTATATTTCACAGGGAGGTGCATATAAAATACACTACCTCCGTTCTATGTTAATGGAAATCACAGGTGAGGGATTGGAAGACTCGAATATGATGCCGACCTAACCCGCGGCAGCACCGAAGCTTCAGCAAGGTAGGATTTGTGGCTATTCTGTGGGACCCCCGGGCATATCCTTCAACAAACCGGGCAACTTCTTGTGGGCATGTGTTGCGCGGCTTTGTATACGTCGGTATTGGCATCTCTTCGTAAAGCATTATCCTGTAACGTCTCCTAAGTACACAAACCAAGTGTTAATAGTGCAGGTGATCATGGCTTCAACCAGAACTTTAGATTGAGGTTCGGAAAAAACGTATCTATAGACAGAGAATATTGCACTTCAAGTTTAGCATTCTAGCTGTGTGCGCACTGTACTGTGCTGTGCCTTGAAAACTAGGCCAACCATGCACCTCAAATATGCATGCTCTAGACTACCCCGCACCCAAATTCGCTTGAGTAGGGCTGCCGTTTGTATCATAAGAGTAAGTGATCCCATACCAAACTCTGCGTTGATGACCTGTGCAGAAACTTGATCATCAGGATTCAGTGCTTAACCAAGCTCGGCACATGATTGGGGGATTCGGATCCACATCTACAATCACGTAATACCACGCTAGCTTTTTATAGCGTTATATCAGTTTTTTCTCTTTCGATATGGGCACGGCACATGGGCACTTGAACAAGGTCTTGAGGTCTTGACCAATGCTAAGATCTCGTACTAAATGGCCTGGCTTCTCAAGACGCCCCGATCAGATAGCGATGCTTGGGCTGCCCGATCTGACATCTGTCGGAGGGCGGTGAAATATGCAGCGATAACATGACAGCGGAATAGAACTGGTATGAAAATATTATGATAGTACGTGTAATAGCAGGGATGCTCGCCCCAGGCTATAAGTACCCGAAAACAGGGCTTAAGGAAATACGGTAAGAATGCGGTAAGAGATCTGCGCTTATCTGGCCGCCAATGCCAATACCCCCCGTTATCAGGCACTTATTGCCTAGGGCAAGTGACAGTATGGTGGGGAAACTTTTTAACTGCGGCACCTCCAATCAGAAAAAAAAATACCCAACTTCAAACTACTAAGGCTCTCCAACCTTTATTTTGTTTTCTCCGATAGATAATAAGCCTGAGATTCAGAGTAAAAAAAAGGAAAGAGATTTTAAATATGTTTTAAATATGTTAACCTCTGGGTGAGCAACAGGGATTTAAAGTTTGGGTAGATGCACGTGCTTGCTGTTAAAACTGCCAATACGCACGGTTAACCTCACTGAGACATTTACTATCATACTAAGCGAACCAGTCGACTGTAGACGCTTAAAATTGGTCAATGTGCTCTCCTAGTCGGACACACCCACTAGTGTTACAATAAGTTAAAATAATATCATAACAAGGTGAAACAAACAAACAAAATTAATAAATAGAGATAAATTTTATGGATAATATGATATCGATAAAAGGAAACCCCAGGGCCAGCGCCGTGCGACCGCTTGTCGACTGCCGTCGGGCGGCGCTAGTCCTCGATCTTGTCGTCCCGTCCGGTCGCAGTCGGACGACTGAGAACTGCCGGAATGTCATCGGTACTCCGGTCCAAGACTTCCCCACCAAACGGTAGGAAAAAGTGTGGGTGAAACGTGACGCATGAACGACGACATAAAGAGGTGGTCTGGACCCCTGTAGCCGCATCAAGCGCCAAGCTACCGCCGGGCTGGCGGGGGTCGGCGGGGGGAAGTCTCTTGAGGGGAAAAGACAGACGCTTTTTCAAAGTCTCTGGAACATGAACTACGTGTCCATGGCCCAGGTTACGACAGTTCCCGCAAAATCTAGTATCATACTGTAGCCATGAGTTCTATAATAAATGAATCACTTATTGATTTCCCATTCTGGGGACTTTAAAAAAACGTCGAGTACGCTTACCGTTTGAAAAGTCCCCACAACCACCACACTTGTCCAGTACAGGTGGTTGTAGCTGGCACAGTATGTTGGTGCCAACCGAGCGGCAGCCGGAATCGCAGAATCTGCCGGCATAGTTATGGAAATATTTTAAACGGCCGTGTACTATGCAGCCCTGACCATAGTCTTTGTGGAAAGGGAGCTACTGTACTTTGGCAAGGCCGCGGCAACGAAAGTGATATGATAGTACGAGATATTTACAAGTATGCGAGGTCCGAATTTCATGGCTCTCTACCGGATCAAAATGATATTGCAATTTCATTCATATCTTGCCCCATGGGCCCGAGTATCTAGAGGTGCCAATCGTCAGACCCCAAGTTGATGGGTAAGTTTGTTACCCCCTATAATTTGGACTACATATATTTGGCAATGCCTTACCCTCAAGTCCTGTACTCTCATTGCTCCCAAGGCCCTGCAACGGTGGCCCTCTTTCAGCGAAGACTTTGCGGACGGCGCTCTACCGACATCGGTATGTTAGCGCGTGGGAACTTTGAAGATTCCTGGCCATGCTATTCCAAATCCTAACCCAAGATACCCCAAGGAGCTCTGGCACTATAGGATAAAATGCGGCGAGCTATGCCCTCTAGGTCGAATCTACTCTTATGCCTATCTGAAACCGGGCTGTAGCATACCAGTTCTCGAGTATGAAATTTGCGAAAAGCTTGTAATAAAGATGAGTGACAGTTTAAAGAATTAGATGCCACCAGTTTTCCCAGTGTTGCGCTGTGAATTGGAAGTTCCTATTCTGTGAATTCATATAATATCGAGCAGCCTGTGTGGAAAAGACACCTGTGCCATACCTATTATGATCTATTAAGCTCTTCTGAGCAAAGGGCCAGTATCACCTCCTCCTGGCAAGATTACAAATCATTGTAAATACCTATGAAAATTAAGTTGTCGAGTCCGACACTTGAATTACCCTCTGTTCTAGATACTTGTGTTCGTACTATTCCTTGGGCCGTGTGGAACAATAAAATTCCGGCCGGGCTACGCCGGATGTAGAACGAATTGGATTTCATGATCCGCTGAGAATTCAGCTCTCGGTCGGTTATAGTCTGAAAGGCATAATTTTGCTATTATACCAACAATAACTACCTGGTCCCTGCTTTTGGTTTGGCTCCTGGTACCGAATTTATAGTTTCACACCGGCCAAGGGATAGTACGGTAGTTTATGTACTCCAAAGACCATGTAAAAAGAGTAGAAAAACTTGCACAATTGGGACAGCCCAATCAAAAATGCATGGTTTATGTTGTTATTACTATCCTATGAGTGCAAGGTTTATATCCCTTAGTGGAGATATTGTTGCGATCCCGGGTCCATTTACTAGAGTTTGGTAACTACTACCAGTGCCCAAGTGGAAGGGTAGAACTCATCACATTTAGAGGACCTGCTTTTCAAATATGGGATCTATTGCCGGGTGCGGATGGGGGCACTGAACTTTATCAGAGAGTACCAAGTACTGTACCGGTAAGTGCCTATAACAATATTTTATTAATAAACTCACTAGAGACGATTGAAGAACCGTATGGGCAAAATGATCGTAGCGTTTATTTATTTTATATAATGGGAGAATAATAATATAATTACAAGTTATTCAGGCCATGACAGGGGTTCTGAGGGCTGCCCAAATATGGATCCATGATTCATAGGAAATTAATACCTTCACATTCAGTTTTTTGGTAACTATCCTGTCAACTATTTCTTTCCACTTTCAACATCTCATCTAACCGGTGAATATCCTCTATCACTATTCACGGTTTGCTCGGGGATTTTCTATATGTGTGATCTGGAAGTACAAACTGGAGGACCCTGGTCTTTGGGTTTGAAGTCAAGCATTTTGTACGGGAGCACCAAGCAATATCTACTCGCAAATGTGAGCAAAATGAGTCAAAGCACGCATATTTGGAGGCGGGGCATCGCACCGGCCCCAATTTGGCCAAATAATCTACCTTTTGGCTTAAGTGTTTCCTTCATTGGGGGTGAATCTCGTGAGCTTTAAACTACTGGGATATGAGAGATCCCTAAAGAGCACAGAATTCTACGAAATGGATAAAAATGCCAAGAGCTGCCTGATAATCGGTTGAAAAACGCCCGCATGGGCTGGGGTAAAAGCTTATCACGATTCGACTGGAGCCTTACTTGTACGGCACCCATATTGTGTCATAAGTGGATGAAGCGGCCCTAATTAATAATCAGGGGAACGTTCCCCTTTTTTGTTACCTTTTTCTTCAGCCAAGCGCAGGGAAAGTGCAAAAGAAATAGCGGTAAGACAGCACAAATGATCTGACAAATTGGGGTTCGCATTGAACCTCTACGAACAGAGAAAGGTGTCAGCGTCAACGCTCATGCCGTACTCGAGTGCTGGTATCTACAGCCTGTCTCTGGAATTCCGAGGTCAATGTTCAGCCCACAAGCCTGTTGGTTTGCATGAATTCAAAGCTTCTTTCTGGCGAAAGGCACGCATCATAGAAGAAAAGAGGTTCTCTCAAATGTTTACGGGGGACAGGGCCTTTCTCAGACCTTATCTAACCATTAAACGCGGAGGATAGCTCACATGTTAGTGGTGACTCAGAAGTGGTCAAGCATTTGAGCCATCTATTCGCGCACCAAGCTTATGTAAAGTTGCTAAAGTATGATAAAGTGGTACAATCATCCCAAATCTGGAAGAAGAGGATTATGGAATTCCGGAAATGTTAGAACAGCCAATAAACGGCCTGGGGACGGACCAGGGAATACCGGTAGTCTGTCGTATTGGTAATGGCGCCCTCTCCCTCCCTAGCTGCACCGCATCACTACCCTACCTCCACTGGTTGTAAGTTTAAAGAGCCCCCCCCCCCCCCAATCTCCGTCCGTAAAATTAGCCTGGGGAAGGAACCTTTACTACCCCGGTTTGACAAACTTATTGCTCTCAAAAAGACAAAGGATTGCTGTATCGAGCATCTCAGCTCACCCTTACTATTGCTTAGGGTATCCCGCCGCACGTCCTAGTTTTTGCCAAGTGAGACGCAGTCTATCGGCCCTCGTCTCTCAACCAGGAACGGTACCGTACCGTACCAGTATGTTCTTAGCTCGCCTTTAGCCTATATTATGTAGAGCTTCCATTTCCTGCTTTCTTCCAACCCTTTTTTCCTTTGAGATTTCTGACTCTCCTCCCTCTCCTCTCGCTGTGCCACTGAAATACGATATTAACGTGTGACTTTGGTCTCGCAGAACGGGGAGGTCGAATTCTGATTATTAAATATCGGTTTCTGTCACACTTTGCACTGCCCTGTTCTTACTGATCCGGTAGCCTTCTCCATCGCACAATCTATATTGCGCTCTTGGAAGCCGCGTATTGCTATATCAACCCTCGAAGCCCCGCACCCAACTCTAATTCCACCGAGTTACCTCCATCAAACCCTTGCGACCAACTCCGTCTCAACATTTCCTACCAATATACGAAAGAAAGCGAACGGCCGACACCAGAAAGCCCCGAGATTTTCCAAACTTGATCATGACGCCGACACCACCTTCCTCTAGTAGCCATTCTCCTCGGGATGCTAACACTCAAAGCTCAAAGGAGTTTAGGGTTGTCAAGAAGCGCAATCGTGTACCCCTTTCATGCGCTCCCTGTCGTAATAGAAAGTAAGCACTGGTATATTCCTTTCTCCCAAAAAGTGGGATTCTACTTTTTCCCCCCTCCTTTTTCGTAGTTTGTTCCGGCGGACCAGATACCAATGACATGAGTATAGATTGAAATGTAATCGCTCCCACCCCTGCGAAAACTGTATCCGCCGTGGAGACCCCTCGACTTGTACCTACGCGTCAACTGCCCAGGGCCCCAGCCGCGCTCGAAAACAGTCGGCTGGGTCGAATGGATTTTCCTCAGACGAGATGCAAGCACGAATCGACCGCTTGGAGGGCCTAGTCCTAAGGTTGATGGGTTCGGGTGGTAATCATGTTTCTCCATCAACCGACCGGGAAAGATCAGAGAGCACTGATAATGGAACAAATAAGAGCAAGCGCTACGATGATGATGATGACGTCGGAATGGACAGCATCCATGGGGACGAGAAGCATCGGAACGAAGGTGAGAGTGATGGTGATGTGGAAGAAGTGCGAAGTGCCTTGGGAATCATGAAGGTGGACCAGGGAAAGAGTTACTACAGAGGTGGAACCCACTGGGCAGCGATTTTATCGGAGGTACGTGCTGGGGCTGCGCATTATTTCCTTGCATCTGGGGTTGGCCATCAAATAGTTCTTAAGGAAGCCCGTCAAGCTTCAGAGTCTAAATTCACTTCATTCAACGAAGCTGCCTTGCAAATTGGCTTCGCGGGAGAAGCGAGTTTGGATTCGATGCTTGGGGATGGAATGTGGCTTTCATCTCTCCGTGCTTGCGGCTGACAAGCAGCTTCACAGATATCTGAGGTTAAGACTGTCTTTGGTGAAGTGAAACAAAGGTGGGAGGAGAAACTAGCACACATGAAGGCCAAGAATGCGGGCTCCAACCAGCTCGACCGCACAGGATTCCCATTTAACGTCGGCAAAGCTCCTAGCAGACAAGAGCTCTTATCATTAGTGCCACGTCAAGAGTTGGTTGATCTATTGGTAGACGGTTTCTTCAGAAACTATGATCCTATATTCCGTATGTATCCCATAGGATTCGCCCTTCCGGTACAAGGGCTTACCCGGTACAGATGTCCTCCACCGGCCCACATTCTACAAACAATACGAAGACTTTTGGCGGGATCCGAGCCAGGTTGATCTCATTTGGTTAGGGCTTTTGATGGCTGTAATGTGCCTCTCATTGAAGATCTACCATTGTTCGGGGGAAGGGCCTCCAGAAATATCTGGAAAAACGCAAGAGATGTCGCAAACATTCAGGCTAGCAACTGAGCAGTGTTTGATTGTGGGAGAGTACACCAAAAAGATGTATATTCATACTGTACAGGCCTTGCTTCTAGTATGCACATGGCAGACCAGTAAGGAACACGTCGACGAATCATGGCTATTTCAGGGTCTGCTGGTCCGGATCGCGATGTGTATGGGGCTTCATCGTGACCCGATGCAATTTGGATCTGCCATTGCACCTAGCGAGGCAGAAATTCGAAGGAGGCTATGGACAATAATCTGCTGTATGGACGTTCTTGAGTCGATCAAGATTGGATTACCATGCATGATTAGGCAGGAGGAATGTGACACACGCCTACCGATGAATCTTCACGATGATGAGGTTGGCGAAGGGGTTGATGTTCTACCGCCGGAAAGGCCGAGAGAGGAGCTTACCGGAGTCTCGTACATGATCGCCAAGGCATCCATGGCCAAAGTGTACTCCCGTATAGTTGCGCAGGCCATCTCACTTGAGCGTAGACCTGCATACGACCAAATTCTCAAGATGGATGCCGAGATTCGGGAAATGCATGCTGCGCTTCCCCCCTTTTTGCGACTGAAACCCACAGAAGAATGCAAAGACGATCCGGCCTGGTTGATCATCCAGCGTTACAACCTGGATCTCATTGCCCACAAGGCTTTAGCTACATTGCACAGGCCATATGCAGCTAGGGCAGAGCATAATCCCCGGTATGAGGGGAGCAGACAGAAGTGTGTGGATGCTGCTCTAGTGCTCTTGCGGCATCAAGCCGAGATAATACTAGATACACAGAGCACCCTAAAGCATGCAAGATGGTTCACAGAAGGCCTTGGATGTCACGACTTCTTACACGCCGCAATGATAATATGCCTAGACCTAAACACCCAATGCAGGATAGCAAGAGAGCGAAGTAAAACGCAGGGGGACCAAGGCTTCCTGCTAGGTGCCACGGAAAGAGCCGAGCAATACAACGCTCTCGAAAAAGCCCGGCTCATCTACGAAAAGCAACGTGAGACAAATCTAGATGCCACAAAGGCCTACGGCGTCCTAACCGTGATGCTTGACAAGATCCGTGGGGGCCCCGGCTACTTCGACTTCTCACTCGGCTGCCCAATGGAGATACGCAAAGCCGCCGAGAAAAACGGAACCGCACCAACTCCCCAGAGCTCTGTATCCCCCACCACTACTACCACCACCGGCGACACACCGGTCTTCGCAACGCCCTCGCCATCGTCTTCAGAAGCACCCCGAGCACCTCCCAATCCAATAAAGAACGAAGTGGCCGCTATGTCATTAGGCCCAGTGGGCCAGAATGTGCTATTACCAAATACCACCGCGGCAACGCTCTACAGCGCCCGGACACCGGGAGGTCACAATGTAATCATGGGTGACGTGAACAATAATGAATACAGCGCTCCAGCGGGCGGAAGCTCAAATAACACGTCGCAATTCTGGCCACAAAGCGGAGTAGATATGCCGAGCGGCCTGGATTGGGTAACCTCATCCCTTCCTCCCATAGCATGCCTCAGCTAACCCTAGCTAACCTCATCAAAAGGACGAATGGGACAACTTCATGCAAGGCATGAACCTTGATTCAAATCAAAGTCCTGCATGGCCAATGGTGGCTGCGCTCCCAGGCTCACCCCAGCGACCGCTGCTCAATCTGGACGGCACATACCGAGTTTCCCCATCATCCACCGCCGCCCCGGCAAACACGGCAGCGGCAGCTAGCGCACCGGTCCCTCCGGGTGATACAGGGGGAGGTAGTGGAGGAGGTCAAGCGCCGGCTGGGTCAGGCCTGCCGGCGAACGCGACGGGATATTTTGTCACGGAGGGGATGGATATTGAGACCTTGCTAGGATGATTTGCCTTTTTGCGCAAAGGAGCCGAGATGATATGTATTGCTAGTGCGGCTTTAGCATTGCTATGTGGTTTTACCGGAGAGCTGGAAAGCAATGGGGGTTCATCATCTCCTATGACTTAACTCTGCTGTAGTCCAGATATTCAAGAGGCGTCGAGAGAATAGTAAGGGTTAATAATTAAATATCATACTCAACCCCACAATATCTATCAGTATTGCGACAATATTATCCTCCTGCGCCGTGCGCGGTCTTCACGCCGATTTGGCAGTGCGGTTAGATCCTCGAGTGATCCTTTGTGAACCCCGGGCTGGTAATCTAACGCCTTGCAGCCTGTGCCCCGCGCTTTCACGTAATCTAACCCCAATCCTGTGAGTCATCAGAACGACAGGCACCCCACACCCTGATTTGTATCGTACCACTGGTATTGTTTCTGATACGTTCGATAGGCCACAGACCCGTCCGATAAACAGCCATACTACAATGTAGTAATACCCCCTGGACCCCAAGAAGAGGAAGAAAGATGATGTTGACCTGTCCTGGAATAGGGCATTGGGATGTATGATACTGTACGCATCAGCGCGCATGCCGTTATGAGCTTCTTCCTAAAGAAAGGACCCGTCTGTTGAGCATCACTCTACGTTTTACTCGTGAACCACGTGTTTGTCAGAAAGCGGGAGGGGAGTCAGGGGACGAGTGCTGGTTGTTAGTAGCAGCTCCACAAAAAAGATCATTTGGGATTATTTCTGGAAACGCCTGTGTGATGGCAAGCTGGACTTCCACGCAGCTAACCTTCTCCCGCCACCACCGGGGCCGGACGGACCACCGCGAATGTTTGTCCCGGAAGTATTCTGTTGCGGGAAGTTAGACTGGATGCTGATTGGAAATAGCTCCGGCTCGTCGATTGAGGGGGGTTAGGCCATGCCCACAGGATACGGGATACTTCTCATGTTATTACCTTAGGCACAGGGTAGAGAGATACATGAGTTACGTGAGAGTAGGAGGGTCGTTAGGGTATTCGTGGATTGCTCTCAGCTGAAGAGAGCTCTCAATGATAAAGCATCTAACTTAGGCTCCGTTTGGCATGTCACCTTTATAGCATAAATTTTGGCACATAAGAAAGGTTTTATATAGGGATGTGCCCGGTACTGAGCACTAAACTATAATGTTGTTTTTTTCGTGTTTTAGAAATTTTTACTCTACAGTAGGGCTCGGTTCAGAATTGCCACATATTATTATATCATAGAAGAAAAAAAGATTCCTCTTTTTCGCGCCCTCGTGGAATATTCGTCGAACACATATTGCTATTGGTATATGCCTTAATAATAAGATAGTAAAGGAGAGAAGAAAAAAAATGTATATAAAACGAGTGATATCCTATGTTTGCCTACTCTGATCAAATATAATACTCGCCGGCGATTTCCTGCTCTTCATGTGCTCTGTGATAATGATCCTAAGCGGGTTGGAGATGGATATTGTAAACTTGTTTGTATGATAGGAGTTAAGTGAGCCTCTACGGAGTATTGATCACTAGTCTGTTGGAGGCAATTAAACAATGGCTTGCAAACGGGTGGTAACTTCAAGCAGGAATGGGACGGGTTCTTTGTCCCTTCGCTCCTCCCCCCCTCCGAGAGAAACGGCACAGGGAATTGCGAGCAATGGGTAGATGGTTAGCTTACAAGAAGGAAATGGTTCAATTGGGTTCTATTGGGAAAGTTCCCCCTCCGTATGACTGGGAGTTAGTGATGGATTGTGATTTACTTAGGGAGGGGATAGGGCTGGGGAGGGTGGGGGAGAGAGAGGTAGAAAGGGGAGAGGTTCTTGTCTGTTTCTGCTTGCTGGACTGATCACAGGTTCTATGGGCTTCGTTCTGGAACGGCGGCCATCTCTCCTGGGATGATAGGCTCACGTGACTTTAGAGAAACGATTGTATTGAAGACGAAAAAATGAAAAGAAAACTATGAAATTAGCTCAATGAGACCCTGTAAAATATCTAAAGGATTGAAGATAATAAAAGAGAGGGGAAGATATTTTTCTGTGTATTATTATGATTCTTTCACTCTATCCGATAACGCTAGCGCTGTTTGGCGGGCCCGAAAAAGTTTCGCCTCCGAAGGGGAAAAAAAAAAAAAACCCTTCCAGGCTCTTTCCCTCCGTTCCACCGCAACTTCAAACTAACAACTCTTCCATCAAATTCCCCACTCCTTCTCCTTCTCCCTACGCCTCAAGTGTCCTTCTCTCTCCTCATTTCTCCTTGGTATCTTCATCATTCTTCTTTGAATTACCTTGCAATTGAAAATGTTTGTTGCCCCACCATGATCGCCCCACTTCCCCATCATTATGAGCAAGCACTGATGAAAATTTGTCGATAGGTTTTCCATCAGCCGTGCTGCTCTGCGCTCTTCGCGCCAGTCTGCCATTACTCGTCCATTGACTACTGCATTCTCTCCGAACACATTTGTTAGCTCCAAGTCACGCCCGTCCAACTTGTCTGAACTTCGTTCATTTGAGTCTCTTCTTCAGCGCTATAATTCCAACTATGGCTCTGGATATGGGGGGGGGAACCAAGGAGGAGGATATGGTAATCAAGGAGGAGAGTATGGTGGCAATCAAGGATATGCTCCTAGGAACAATGGTCGCGGTTATAATAATAACGGTGGCCGAGTGGGTTTTGGGGAACGGAATTTGGCCCCTACCAAAGTCGTCTATGTTGGAAATATTCAGTTCGATGTCAAAGAACAAGATCTCGAGGAAGCATTCAAGGGCTTTGGCAAGATTCTGAGCACTAAGATTATCTACGATGCTAGAGGCATGAACAAAGGGTTTGTTCTCTTCTCGAGTCCGTAAAATTTGCGGATAAAACAAGCCATTGCTATTAATTTGGCCTATTACTGCAAAGGCACTGACAAGGTTTTTCGCTTAGTTTCGGATACGTTGAATTCGAGAGTATTGAACAAGCTACAAAGGCCCTTGAAGCTTGTCACAATACTGTCCTCAGGGGGCGCAGGATGAATGTCCAATATGTCCATCGTCCCACCGGGCCTAGCGGTAATAGCGAGCCGTCAAAGACATTGTTCATTGGAAACTTGAGCTTCGATATGACCGACGCCGACTTTGACAAACTTTTCACTGGCATTTTTGGTTGTAATGATGTCCGAATTGCCATGGATCGGTATGTATTCGGGCCCCTTGCCTATGTTTTTGTCACAATGCTTACAATTTAACTAGTACTACTGGACAACCTCGTGGCTTTGCTCACGCTGACTTTGTTGACATCGATTCCGCAGTCAAGGCCAAGGAGAAGTTGGCTGGTGTTGAGGTCTTTGGTCGCCGTCTCCGCATCGACTACTCAGACCACAGGAACGCTGGCCGTAGGGATCCCGGCAATGAGCGTCCAATGGAGGCCCCTCCAGTCCCTGAACAGCAGGAGACCTTCCAGAGAGGTGAGGACGCCTCGGAGGGGAATTTATCTAAGCCTGATGGCTCCTATTAAATCAACAGAAAAAAAAAAGTAAGGGGGCGTGAAAGTTCAAAAGGGGGTTCTATAAAGGGAACGAAATTACGAATTTTTCATGATTCATCAATCGACGTAATGAAGTGAGCCGTGGGATTTGAAAGTGAAGGTGAGAGAGAGGCCAAAAAGTTTGGTTAAAATGAGGGGGAATTCAAACAAATGTAAATTTATCGGGTCATGTGTTCTATTCGGGCTCTTCTTTGCTCTTCGCTTTTTACCTTTTGTAAGCGCCTGGGTGATTATCCTTTTGTCTTCATGTTTAAAATTCTCTTTCTCACTTCAATTTTCACTTACAATTTTCGGTTTCATCTCCCTCTTTGTTCCTTGCTTTTGTCAACCTTTTTTGTCTGTATTTTCACCCTCATCTTGTACTCTTCTAAGGCAGCTTTCACCGTATTAGACGAAATCTCTTCTCTGTGCCGTAAGGTATAAGTGTTGTGTGCTATCAAAGGGCTCATAAATGGTATACTGGTAGCATATCTTACTTGAGTGACTATGCGGGCAGCCAGCCGGCGTAGCACCGTTTGTCTTGCCTGGGATGCTCTGCATTCTACAGTTGAGTTTTGGCTACAGTAGGTATCGCTATGGCGATGCAGTTGATGCGGTTCCACAGCGCAAGGCATCCTAAGCTTAACTTATCTAATCAGGATGACACGAAAAGAGCCGCAACCTGGTGTGCCAAGACTTCATGTTCCACTCGTCGCGTCTTCCCATCCTCGGGTCCATGTTCATAGGTAAAACACCTATCCTAACTCAATTATTATACCACCTCCCCACCTTTCTCTCCCCCCAACGCCCTTCTCCCGGCGCCGACCGTTCAGACATCCAAAAAACAAAAACAAGGAAAGAACAACAGCGACGCTATACCACAATGCCATCACCAAACCCTCAGGCCAGAGGCGACAACAATTCCTCCCGTGAACTGTCGCCTTACTTCTCCCTCCCGAATGAAGACGGCGAGAGCAATGGCGGTGAGGTCGACCAAATACAATGCCCACCTGTCACAGTCTCTTGCGCGAATTGTGAGCGAATTGTCGGAGATAGTTCTGCATTTTTGTACGCTACGAGACAGATGGGGACGATTACTCTTAGTTCTATGGTCTCGGTGGTTGTTGGTGAAGGAGGGTTGAGGACGAGTCTTGAGGGGGAGTGGGATGAATTTTGGTTTGTTTATTTCTATCTCTCTCTCTTGCTCTGTTTGGTAGGCGAGCGAGTTTGTGCTGATCGTTCACCTAGCAATTACAAAAATATCACCTGCGGAAAATGTGAAGTCTTTCTGGGAAAGATGTACATGGCGACCACTGCGAAGCTATCCACTCTCCAGTCGGCCCCCCCCTCCCTTCCAATTCCCACCATTCACATACCATATGCCAGCTGACAAGCTCTCAGGAACAAGTACACTCTTCCCCTGACAACCCTTTCATTCTACCACCACTCCTCGCGAACCCCTTCTCTGCCTCCCGCCCAAACTCAAGAAATCTACACTCACCTTCACCCATCCCCTGAATCCACCGCGGAAAACATCGACAGAGTAATGACAATGTGTGTAATGCTCCACGAGAAGCAGAGCGATATAATCCGAGATCTCAAAAAGGTTGCTACGGCCGCAAGAGTGGATGTTGACCTCGATAGCCCCGGCGAGGCTGAAGAAGTGCGCGAGGGGGCGCGGGATAAGATTGAGTTGCTGGACAAGCTAGAGAGTAAACTTACTCTGCTCGATGGGTTGGCGCAGAGGGTTGGCCTTGTAGAGGCACATGTTGAGGCGGGAGTGGACATGGAGCCGGCTGCGCAGCAGAGGGATCAGAGAACTGCCGTTGAAAAGAGGGATGCTAGCCCGGAATTGGGAACTCCGGGCGTTACAAACTCGCGGAAGAGAAAGTCTACTGGTGGCGCAGAGAATGGGGAGAGGGGACCGAAGGTTATTGTGGATCTTTCTGGGGGGCACCGGAAGGGGGATTTACTGGCTGGTAAGGGACCGGGCACGGCTGCAACTGCTGCGGTGGCAGCAGCAGGGTCTGGGAAGAAGAGGACTAAGCTTGTTTCTCACAGCCCAGAGGTGTTAGAGGTTCCTGAGTCTGAGGTGGAAGCAGAGGCGGAAGAGTATGAGGAGGAAGATGAGAGGATTAAGTCGCCGATTGAAAAGAAGAGGCGCGGGGCAAGAGCTGCGGCGGGGAAGGCGTCGAGGTTTGGGGGGAGGTTGAATTCTTGATTGGCCATTTGTTTCGTGTGAAAATTTTGCTTTCTTCGCTTTCTTTTCATGTTATCGTAAGGCATGTTTGGGTGATTGTATGATACCTGGGGTTTGATTTTGTTACTTGTGGCTAATCCGAGTTGCTACGGTGGCGCTTTCATGAATTTGCATGTACTATATAATGGGTCGATTGTTTGTGTGTTGCGGTTTAATCTAGCTATAGCAAATTATACCTTAATAAAAAACAACGTAGTGCACTTCTCATAATATCATTATTGGTATCATGTACGGAGTCGCAATATTGCACACTGGTATCTCAGCCCTAATAATACCCCCCTCTTCCTGCATAATTCCCCCCACCATCTGTCCCCACCCCCGCGGCCTCCTCCTCACTATCCTCCTCCTCAATCACCACCTCGGCGCCTAAGTCCCCAGTAGCCCTCAAAGCCCTCAACTCGTCAACCCCCAACTTTGGCGGCTCCCAACTCTTAACACTCTGATGAAACTCCCTCCCAGTCGGTATTCTACCCATCAACTCCCCCAAATCTGGACACTTCTGAAACATCACACTATCATTCAACTTCTTCCACCGACCCTCTAGTGCATCCAGTGTCTTCTCTTCATCCACCTTCCCGGCGTCGGCTCCCCAGACATCATCTTTTCTTCGTAACCGATCACCTACGAAGGACCCCACAGAACTCGTCGAACTCGAAGCGTTAAGAATGGTTTTAGCACACCTAATCCAAGAAATACCCTCCCCAACCCTTCCCGCGGCCTCGGCATCTATGCCCAGGAAGCGACAAGCCTTCGCCCTAGAAACTCTCTGGAGCGAGTCCGTGTACCTCAGCAACTCCTCGCCAATCTCCCCCGCGTCCGTTTTCTCCGCTGTGGATAGTAGTCCCAATGCCTTTGCCGCATGATCAGATGCGGCGACGCACAATCTCGCTATCAGCAGAGCGCGCACACCGGCGGGGGGCGCAGGAGGGTTGTACAGCCATTCTTTGCTCTTCTGCTGTTTCTTCTCTGTCGCTATGATGCTAAGATACGTTGGATATGGGTCTTGCCTCGTTACAGCGCTGAGGGTCGCCGCGGATAGCGAGATGCTGCTGAGTGCGGAGAGAACTTGTGGCGATAGGTCTGGCGGCCAAGAACTTGCGTGTGGAGGGAGGGGTCGGGTGAGGAGGTGTTGGAATATAGAGGCAGAAGTGAAGAGGTTTGCCGTCGCCTGGTTTAAGGAGTTTGCTGCCGCGGCTGCGTCCGTGGCACCCCCGCTCGCGGTGTTGGATGAAGGGGGAGCTAGAATCCCTTGCAATTGTGACCGCGCGAGTAGCGTGTAAGCGTACCCCAGCGTACTTATGCTCCAAAATATCTCATAGCTGAGCCCTGGTCTGGCCACCCTCGGAGGTCCCTTCGCCGCTACCCTCCTTGCGCTGAGGACCGTGCGCCAGCTGGTAGTTAGCCTCGGGGCGCCCTCCTTGAAAAAGGAGTCGCCGGCGGTGAGGGTGTCGTGGAGGGCTAGGAGGTGCGCGAGGTAGCTTTCTAAGTGCTTGATTATGAAGGGGATGTTGGATGCTTGTGAAGCTGCGGGTAAGCGTTTGTGCGCCTTTAGGGCGTTGCGGAGGGTGCCGCGGTGGGAGGAGGTAGCTAGCGAGAGGGCAGGGTAGAGAGGGGATTCGAAGTAGGATGGGTAAGAGATTGTAGAGGTTGTGGGGAGGGTGTAAGGGAATGGCATTATTTTCGTCGGGGAACGGAGTTTGGCTGGAAGGGGGGGGGGGGGGAGAAGTTGGGTATGATACCGGTATTAAACTGCTGTTGGTTGCTAAAGATGTGATTATGGAGTCAATCCCCTGTCAATCTCCACAGGAATGCTTTCCTCTATCCTGCTTACCTAACCTTTTACTAAGAATCTCCAACTTTCCCAAGCCCGTCCCTCCGATCCAATCCAGCCCAATCCATTAAACATCCCCATCCCGACCCCTACCCCACCATTCAATCGATACACTCAGAGTCACCAATCGTTGGCCCCCTCAACCCAAGCAAGCGAGAAGCAGACTGAGCCCCATCCTGCAGGGACCAACGACAGGCGACGAAAAAAGAAAGGAAAATAATGCCGACCCCCGAATCCGCCGCATTCCTCGCCAAAAAGCCCACCGTCCCGCCAACCTTCGATGGCGTCGACTACGAGGACAACACCGCGCTCAAGGCGGCCCAGGACGCTATCATCCGCGAGCAATGGGTCCGCACGATGATGGCGAGACTCGTGCGTCAGGAGTTGAGCAAGTGTTATCGAAGGGAGGGTGTTAATCATCTTGCCAAGTGTGGGGTTTTGAGAGGTGAGCTTCGTATGTCCTTTTTTTGCGCCGGGAAGATGGAATGGGCTAATAGGTGGTGGTGGTGGGGTGCGGGGTGGATAGAGAGGTATATGGAATTACTCAAGGATTCGAAGATCAAAGGGTATATCTTTGAGCAGCGGAATTATATTCCGAAGAAATAGATTGGGATTGGGGAGTATTCCTTTCTTTTGTGGTGGGATGTGAGGTGAGGTGTATTATACTGAGTTTGGTATAAACTTGAAATTTGCTTGCGCTTTGAGTTCCGAGAGAGGAGTCATATGCATTGCGGCTGGCCTTTTCTCTTTTCAGATTATTGTGCGGTTGGTGGCTTTTTTGTTCGCCTGGTATCGTACCCTACGATTGTCGCTTTTTTACTTGGATTCGGAGTGTCATTTGTCGGGAATGGTGATTGTTGAGGTTTTCATGGAGCATGTGGGGTAACGTATCGGTGGAGCAGCCAACATCCTTCCAGTCCTAGATTCCGAGAGCTACGCCACCGTCCTCCCCCCGCTAAGCACCCAAATTAGGCTTAGAGCCTGACACTTAATATTCCCATTTGTTGAAAATATTGGTTGCGGAGGTAATGGTTTACTGTGGGGATTTTACGCAGTGGACTGAAACCGCTTAGGTGGAGATGAGAATCATGATTGATTGATGACAACTTGGTGGAAGGAAAGACTTGAGGAAAGTTGTGTACAGGAAGGAAGGTGTGTTGTGAGGAGACGATATGAAGGAAGGAAAAACAAGTGGGGTGAAAACATTTTGAGAGCTTGCGCGTCCTTTGACTAGTGCGTACGTATGCCTCTGCGGCCACAGGGTGCGGGCACATCCCGCATCAAGTGCGGCCATCAACTGCGATTTCCAACACCATTTCCGCCTTCCAGCCCGAGTGATATTACATGAAACCAATTGAAACAAGAAACCCCCCTAAATATCTGGCCCCCGCAAACTCTCCACAAAACTAGAGCAAACCACCAAACCAGAATTTCTCTCGAAAACTAGGAACAAAAACGGCCTATCCACCATCATCTCATGAACCTCCTCCGGGGCCGCCGCACCGAACAGCATCCCGACAACCGTCGTCGCCGCAACCTCAGACCCCAACTCATCAACTTTCAAAAGCGTCATGTGCTCTACGCTGGACACCTTCGTAGGCGTGCCGTTAATCCTAGAGAACTCCGCAGCGTTGGTGAACATGGGAGGGGCCTTCCTCGTCAAGACCTCGGTGAGGTCGATCCCCTCGCGGATCTCGAAGCGAGGGAGGGTCAAGCGGACTTTCGCCCTGCGCACGCTGCTACGCAGCTGCGCCCACGAGTCGGAAGTGAGGGACTCCAAGACCGCTTGCAGGGCGGCCTTAGTTGGCGACTTGGGGAAGAGCACCGCTGCCGCCCACCGACAAGATGGGTGTGACGCCCCCGCCGGGACCTTGTAATTTAGAAAGACAGCCTGAATAGCATCGCCCTCCAAGTAGTCAAAGTGTGCCGTCTGGTGCATGCGCGTGTAGTACTCATACCCACCCGAGAAGTTCCAGAAGCGCGAACTCGGAAAGTCGGACCTCACGAAGGGGGTTTCCCAGGGGGCCTTGAAGAAGAAGCATGCGATGAGCACGAGCGTGGAGTTCCCGAAAGATGTGTGGCCGTAATTCGTGGTGATCCTACCGAGGGTCCTCGCGCGGATGAACTCGTTGATGTCCGCGGCGTCGATGGGTCCGGAAGAGCTGTTGAAATACATTCTCATGTTCTCCTCGAATCCGGGGAGGGGCCGGAGGCCCCGGCGATACCATATTGAGCTGGCGGTCTTGACATCCACCCCTTCTTCCCCGTCTGCCCCCCCAGCTCCAAAGATGCGGGACTCCAGCTGCAAGTACTGCGCGTTCAGGCTGGGGATCTCGTCGGCAGGGACCGGCGGTAGATTCAGGGTTTTCAGGATGGCGGCCAGGGTGTCGCCGTCCGCGCCGTTCGCCGCCATGAGCAGTGCGGAGAAGACGTTCGCGGGGCAGATGGTGTGCCCGTTCAGGGTCTTGTGCAGGTCGAAGCCGAAGCTGTTGATCGCGGCCGGCAGATCCACTCCGGGGCTATTCCGGGGAAGCGGACGTGCCGGGGGGGCTGTCGACCACGCGAGGGTAACTTTTGGAAAGTACGGGTTTCGGGGTTGCCTAATTTTGACGAAGATGTGGGTGGCATCGTGGAATTTTTGATCGGAGAGTTCATCTTCGCAGATTGCGCACTGTTTTTATTATTATTAAATTTTATTAATATTTATTTATTGCGGTTAGTTTTGGATGTTTGGGAGGTATAATATGTGGGGTTTCGGGTGGATGAGGTGCCTAATTACTAAATCGTAGTCTGCGCATTGTACGCATTTATAACGGGGCCCCACTAGCGGCTTATCGCACCCATCGCACACTACCCCTTCGTGCTGGGCGAGAACGGGTTTGCTGGGAGGGTTCATATTATTTCCCGGGTTCGTCAACCGTAGGGGGGGGGGGGTCCGGTGTTCGCAATGTGGTCTGCGGGGAGGGTCTATGTTATTTCTCGGATTTGTCGACGGTGGGGGGGGGGGAATGGGTTGGGCAATCAGGAGGCCATTTCGGGCATATCTTGGAGCGGGGAGTTATTAAGATTTAATGCATCTATGGCTCCTCGTTTGCCAAGAAATCGGTAGTGATCAAGCCAATCAAATGCTCCGTTGCGGTTCCGGGGGCAACGAGTGCCTTGGCGGGTGGCTGTCGTATTGGAACACGGGACTGCGCTCTCGGTCTGGCGTTCCTTTTGGGTTACAAGCGTTGGGGTGGTTCCTGTTATAGCGGCTGCGGGGCCGGTAGAAATCGCCTCTATAACTGAGACTTGGATCGCTCTATTGAAGGGGTAGAGTGGTATGGGAGGATGGTCATGCCAAACGGTGTACTGTACATGGAAAAGCCAAGATTATGTACTAATCACATCGACCTCTCTCAGTAAGAGGTAGCGGTGGATGGACTGAAGGGATGATAAGGGGAGCAGAAAATTAAAAATTAGTGGCCGCCGACCAGCGGTTGTCCGGAATGTTACATGTCTCTTGTGTCCCGGAGCCCGAATGAATAACGCTGCACCCGGCATGCCGGTGCAGTAAGCACAAGTACTGTATTAAATGCTCCAGCTTAGCTAAACAGTCCCCCTGTGGGGGAGTATTCACACACGGCTCGGAGAAATGACCTAAGCAGTGACTGAAAGCAAGTAACGTGCATAGTTGGGTCAGCCCGTGCATAGGAAGTCGAGTAAGAAAGGCTTGAGGAAATATCAAAGAAAGGCTAGCATAGCGACAGCAAGTAATGATGGCGGTGGCAGAAAGAGTACCACCGAAAGGATTGGGATAATCGAGAATCTCGCCAGGGCACCAGAGTTGCCTCTCCTGGAAGCGCCTGCAGCATTTGCACGAACTGGGCTGAGAGGGAATCCCTCTATATACCGTGTTTCTCCCTTTAATCCGAAGGTGAGAATTCTAGATGTCCCAGCGCCGTTTTCGATTATCCTGCTCTTATGGTAGGTGGGTATCAAAATGAAGAAATCAGGAACTACTGGGATGATGGCCGCTGGAGCCATGCTGCTGTATATGGTATGGTAGCTAGCGTGACCAATCAACTTGCATTCATAATGCATCAATATCTACCTAGATACCGTTCGGTGTACTATAAGTCTATCAGATGGAGGAGATGCACAATGCTATGGTTGATGCCTTTCGTCACTCTGGAAAACGAGCTCCGGCTGTTATAGGGTATCGAGTAGGAAGTAACTTAGGACCTTGGTGGTTAGCGATTTTGAGTCGGCAGAAATTGGCTGTTCACCAGCTTTTAGATCACAAAAACTATCAGTTGAGTACTACCTTGTTTCCTAAAAGGATGAGCAAGTTGTATAAATGACTACTAATTTTTCATTTTTTTGCAATACCATACCATAAAGAGTGCTAGTTAGACTGTCCGTAAGCCCTCACTCGGACCTTCTCCCTTCTCCCGCACTCTTTTTCGAGCCCGCTCGCCCTCCTCTCATCAGCAGCTTTGCACGCAATTTCCATAACCTTCTTAGCCTTCTCCACCGCACTAGGCGAGTTTTCTGTAGCGAACCTCCATTAGCCTCTACCTTCCTCCCTGCTCGCTCGTAGTTTACATGAGAGTACTCACGGTAATGACAAACAATCCTATCCCCCCAAATCCTCACCCCACCCTCCTCTACCGCCTCCTTCCAAATCCCGTCATCAATCCCCCGCACCTCCAAATCCAACCAAAGCATATTCGTATCCACCGGTAACATAAACCCACCCCCCAATGTGGCCCATTTCTCCGCCAAAATCTTCGCGGATGCATTCGCCTGGCTCAGCTTTCCCCCAAAGAACACCTCCTCCACCCCAACCCGGGCCATGGCAGTGAGTATCCCAGCCTGTCGAATCCCCCCGCCAACCGCCTTCCGCATGTGTCTCGCATTGGCGATCGTGCGCTCGTCGCCCGCAATGCAACTCCCGACAGGCGCGCCGAGGGACTTGGAAAAGCAGACGGACACGGAATCGACATGCTTCGCATACTCGCCCAATAGCTCTGCTGACGGCTCCGGGACGGAGCATGCATTCCATAGCCTCGCGCCGTCAAGATGCACCTTAATCCCCACCCCTCTCGCCCACTCCCCGATCCTGCGAACTTCCTCCACTGGCATGATCACACCGGCAATGGTATTTTCTAGCGAAATCACGCCCGTCGGAGCGAAATGTACATCGCTACTCAGAACCACGTGCTTCTGTACGTCCTCCAATTGGAGATACTTCCCGTTCGAGGGGACCACAGGGATGGTGACGGCCTGTGAAAGGCTAGCAACACCCCCGGCTTCGTGAAGTTGTATGTGGGAGCGGGAGTCCAGGAGTATGCTATGCGGGGGTTGGAAGAGTAGTGAGCGTAGGGCAAGTTGGTTCCCCATTGTCCCGGAGAGGACAAAGAGCGCTGAGGACTTGCCCAAAAGGGATGCGATGCGGGATTCGAGGGATTGAGTGGTTGTGCATTCGCTGTATACTTCGTCTCCTAAGTTTATGGATTCAAGGGCTGCCAGCATGGACCTGGTGGGGGTTGTGAGGGTGTCACCTGGTGGGCCATTATCGTCAGACTTCATCCAAGCATTGAGGGTAGAAATGGAGGGGGGAGGGGGAGAGGAGGATACTCCTAAAGTCGAACTCCGCTGGTGAATGATCCCATGCACTGGTAATGGCAGCCCCCGAAGGGCTGCTGGTTGAACTCTGCTTCATTGATATATTCCTATACTTGCACCTGTAACCGCCAATTCTATGGCTTGCGCGGAATATCGTTCGCAAAATCATCTAGTCGGTCATCGCCCTCACACCCCGTGGGATCGTCTTTTTTTATTATTTTTAAATCAAATCGAGAGGAGAAAGGTGGGACGAAGCATAGGCTGGTCGGGGTAACCCTAGGAGCTAAACTACAAGATGTCCAGAAGGAGCTATCGGGTGTGCGCGCCGCCTAGGTACATAATTTACGCCTGGGTACCGGGATGGGAGTGTGTATTCGCTTTCCCTGAGGTGGGTGGTGTTCTGACCGGGCACGCCCATCCCTTCGTTCGTACTCGAGTACTCCGAATTTTACGGAAAATTAGTGTGCCGCAGCGCAGAGATCGAAGCACGATCAACCATTCTCGCAACATACTAGGAAACATACCATGACACAAAAGAAGGACTAAATGAACAAACCAAACCCAAAAGAAATGAGGAATCAAATGCCAGAGACGCCAATCCCTAAGTTAACTTTATCCCTTGAGTTGGCACTAACTCACTTTCGTAATTGTGATAGGAAATACCTTGCTCACTGCAAGTAGTGTAGTGCTCAGAATACCACGAAATGGGTGCTACTCAGTATGGCCATGGTGTAAACAAGAAATTCCGCGTATATTTTCTCCCAACTAAGTTATCATACCCAAATAAGTTTGGGGCTGCACATTGCGATTTCGTCACCTCCCGTCTTCACCCCTTCCAAGACTCTTAGTAATCTTTCCCAGTGACCATTCTGCTTATAGCTAACACCCGAGTTAAGTGCAGCACTACTGGTGGCTTCCTTCCGTGAATACGAAGGGATGGAGATGCGCCTGTGGTTGCACTTGCCTAGCTAAAGGAAACATAGAGGCCGGCTTAAATGTGAAAACTTGCGCGTCGAGCTACCTACAAAAACAGTTTTTCAGCGCGTCCCGAATAGGCTACACAGCCTCTAAACTACCTGATTAACAACCCTAACCCTCCCCGGAATTTGGGGGTATTAGAGGGATTTCGGAGCACAAAGTTAGGGATCGCTATCGCTGTGACAACAGTGTTTACCATGGCAACAAGCGAACTTGAAAAATAGGGATTTTGGAGGTTCTGCAAGAGTTAGCTGTGATGTTTGCTTGTTGCAATGTGGGTTAGGGCACGCTGCCAATGTCTACCTCACCAAAAAAATTCGGCATCTCCTAGCTTAGCTATCATACGTTAACCGAACTTTAAGCGTAAGTGATCTCTTAAGAGAGACCTGAGCCCTAACCTGTGACCTGTTGCCGTCGCAACAAGCTAGAACTAACCAACTTTCTTGTTCCGAAATCCCTCTATTTAGTGAGAAAAAAAATACCAGCGTAGCCGAATTGAACCTTAAATGTCCGGCTTCAACCAGGCCGTGCTAGCACAAAGAAATACTACAGCCAGAACGGACGTGGGTGGATTCGAATCGAACGAACTGGGCTCGGGAAAAGCTAAAAAGAGTTCATTCTGTTTTACTGGGCTAAGTGAGGTTCTGGGGTAAGGGAGGGAGTGACATTGAGGCCAGGGTTGCCACCATGGGTCTGCCCTTGGCGATGAGTTGAAGCCGAGTGAGAGGCTGTGATAGGGAATTTGTGCATGGGGACCCGGGTAGAAAGTTGGTGAGCATTCAGCGCCCTCAGCCAGGCTCGGCGTAGCTCGACACCAAATTCCGGCACAAATCAACCAAAAGGTCCCAAACTATTATCGTATAATACCCGCAAATATTTGCCAAGCCTTACCGAAGGCGCCGCCCCCCCCCCTCCCGGCGCTCACCCAATCTAGCAGAAAATAGACCCCGGCGCAAGAATAAGTTTGCGGACTAGATGCAGGTGTGTGACAGTGGAATGAACAGACTAGTGTCACGTCGCCCCCAAATCCATTCCCCGCCCAAATTTGGATTCTGGGCTGCACCGGTTGGGTGTTAACCATACTGGCCAGATGGGCAATGATAGTCCGCTACTGAATATCCAATATTATGACCACTAGAATCCTTTAATGGATTGTAAAGATAGAGATGAGTGTATACAAGGGGAGGGGGGGGGGGGGGCACAATGAATTGTCAAGTGTTTTCCACCCTAGTATTGGTACAGATACATACAGCTGCTGCATGCCCGGAATGTGAGTTTGAGAAGGCAATGAATTTAAGGGCAACATAATAGTGCCATCCGTCGCTGAAGGAAATATCTAAAAAGCCATATTTTACACTTTCCCCAGGGTCTCACCAACCATCTGGGTGCCCAAGTCTTTTGGGTTAACTGAGAAACAACCCTTTTTCCTACCACCTAGGTCTTGTTGCGCAAACTCTCTGACGAGAGTTAAATTGTGGATTGTAGAAACTTCTGAGATCCACTATCAGGTTATCAGCGGCGATAGGCCCCACAGCCACGATAGGTCTAGTCTGACAGGTTAACAGAATTGCGAATGCTGTAATACCGACATTGCCGAGTAAACCTTTTCAATGCCATGCTCTTAGCGAGAAACCATTCCGGATACCATTGACCGAGAAATCTCCCATCGAAAAAGTGAAACCATTGCATGGAACCATCACTCTCCTCGGCCGCCATTAAATAGTGAATCAAAATTAACAAATCAAGTGATAAACGAGTAAATGTACTCAATGTCTTAGATTTATATTTCCACCCACAGAATGGCTTTACGTGGGATGGTTTTTGAGCTAGGAATTATTAAAAAATTGTAGAGAAATTCTAGAAAAATACTAGCAAGGTTAAAGTAATTCTTTGTTGGATTGTTTGAAGATAAAAAGGTATGCCTGGTCGAGTAAAGATCTTGCCGTTCGTTGCAATGTAAGTTAGGTGGTCCCTGTGAAGGTTTCACTTTTGCGATGGTATATTTCCCGGAGGATGGTATCCGAAAGGGTTGACCGCCAAGCGCATGGTATTCCAAAGGGTTTCTCGACATTGCCATATTATAGATCCTCCGCATTATATAAGTGGGGAAATCTAGACATTAGCTGTTTTATTTTGAGCGGGATTGGCTGATTGTCACAGTCGAGCACGGATGGTATCCCCTAGGAATAACATCAGGATTTCTAGAGCGGCTTGATGACCCGTGATTAAAATATGTATCACACAGGCACCGGCAAGGATTAAAGGCTCTTGAATTTGAAAACACCACGTATAATATGCTGAGCAAAACAAATCTCCAAATTCCACAAATCGCCGACATACTGACGAGAAAGCTATCCCTGCCCTAGATTCTCTCTGGATCGCCTGCTTCTGTCATAATTTTCGATCCTCTCTTCCAGGACACAGGGATGCCCACTCAGTGGTGCCGCTGCATAACTAACAGGGAGGCGGGTTTCGGGAACAAGATAACAAAAAATATCTGAGATACAGCCGCAAGACCTCTATACCCTTTTGTCCCGGGAAAGAGCGTTAAGTTAGAGCAGCATACATCTTTTCTGCTTCGACACCCCCAATGATTTCTAGCTTAAGGCTGCTGCCCCTCCGCCCCCTTCATTAGGACCATACCCAAGGTATCCTACGAGGTTATCCTCACTGGGTCTGATAAGTACAGCTGCTTCCCTCTCAGCTAGCCATTCCCCAACCTTAGATATGTGCCCTCCCGGCCAAGAACATCCAATCTCTAAATAATTTATGGCAATGCATTAAGCAGCTCAGATTTTTCTATTGTATATTCATCCAGATCACTGACGCACATAAACCTAAGCTACACGGGTATCGCAGCCTCCCTGCCCCATCTCAGAAATCTGGGCGAGTTCCAACCTCCCTCTGTCAAGGGACCCCCTTCCAATCCTGAAAAGCTTACCCACGGTATGCCGCCAAGGGCCTTTTCTAATCAGTTAATAACCTGATTCAGTATGGTGCATCGAATACCGGACCGGTTGGAGATTACTCCTTCCGAATGGCAGAGTTGAGGCCACTTATGGACAAGCAACGATGGTGTCCCTCCTCTAGCCAGTTCAGACAACATATACGCCAAGTTACCAGAGACCTAGCGCCGGAAGCAGCCAGCAAGAGACTCCTTTTGTCTGAGATCGCCCCCCTCATCTGATATGTGTTTTGCAGGCCCTTGGGTCGGAGTAGTCAAACAAAGCAGCAGTATCAGAGCCGCTCTTAACATTGAAATCACACTATCATACTTCCGGGGGGGTCGATAGTCGTGGGAGCTGGCCCTCCCCACTACCGGTCTATCCCGGTAGTGTAGCTCAATCAAAGCCCAAACATAGTTCGTGGGGTGTATATGCCCGTAAGATTTAGGCCCAGCCTAGGCACATGCCAACTTAGCAGACATCAGGAAAGCCAAGCGCGTATGATACCCCCACAAAACACGAACGAATCAACAGTAATCCTCCATGATTGCCTTACCAGGTCTTCAATAGACCCATCCCGCCCCCGGAACAAATACCCCAGATTCTATACCCTCCTGGGAAAAAAAAAAGTAGAATGCCTCGTATGATGAAAACATCACAGCACTATCTATATCCCAATATCTGCCCCCGCCTAGATCCCTATCGACTAATCAGAGCTTGGATAATTTCGCGTTTACACAACCTTCCATGACGCTCTTGCTAATCAGCCAACACAATATCCTGGGGCATAGCAAGAGTTCTAGCCGATCAGCGCTGAAAACTTAATTTGTTAGCAAACTGCCATCTATGTTCACACCATGGCAAGGCTACCACACTGGATAAGATTCTACCCGCGAGAGGAAAAATCGAGCTCCGGCGACCTACGGAAGAATTTAAAGGAAGAAACTCTATACTCTCTTAGGCTGTCAAAATTGTTATCCCAGGGCCCCTGTACATTCCATGACATTACAACGTTCTCACCGCCCAGGACTGGACTCAAGGCGATACTTGTGAGTGATATCCCATGAATGCCTGAATGCATATCATTGATATTTAGCACAATAGTCCCGCAGCAACTTAAGCACAACCCCTCCCACGAGCAGTCGACCCAACTATCCAATACGTCTGAGCCAGCCTCCAGAGCATGCCCAAACACGAGGGAAAAAGCACAGAAATAAATACCCAACTACTACGAACACTGACACAGATACTGCATATACTGAAACCTTATCCTTCTCGAAATCTCAGGACTGTAGAATACACCCAATGAGGTTTGGTAAGAGCTACCCGTGCGAGCACACTAACTGGGTCCAGCAGGGCTGCAACTCCTGGTAAAGAACTGTTGGACTGTGCCGAACCTTCAGACATGCCATCTCAGCCCCTGCACTCCCGCCCCCACTAGTCAGCATGAGAACCCAGAGCTTTTTGATACGGGAGCACAGTGGGCCTTATGGAAAAGCAACAAACAGGATAAGAATATTGTGAAAAAAAAAATCCCTCCCACTACAAAGCATATGATAAATTTTCTCCCAAGACCGAAGGCTTTCCCCCCCACAAGAGGCTCTAATTTGGGATCTTGAATTGTTATTGCATTGATTTTTCCCACGACTGATGATTTCGTCGTCCTACTTTGCTATTTGTTATTTTACTTCGAGGATGTTTGAAGTTGCTTTTGTTTCCGAGCTTTCTAGGCCATACCTGCCTAGGGACCTAAGTTACCATGGATTTTCCTATATTCTACGAAAAAATTCTACGAAAAATCCCAGCGCTCAACGAAAAAAAGTAAAGATGGTATGATAGTTCTGCCCCGCATTGATTACCCTGTTTACTATCCAAGAGAATGCCTTCACACGCTGCGGTACTTTATCCCACAGTATATTTCCAACATGCCAGTACTACAGTCTCACAAACATGGATAATCCATCGACCCATGCGTCCAACCGTCCAACATCACCGCCAAATAGTAGTTAAAAAAACAGAACTTTCCTACCACCCCCGAACCAAATCACGCACCCCCACTCCCACTCGCACTATCACTTCCGTTCTGCTTCTCATTTTCGTCACCACCGTCCTCCGCTTCTTCGTCTGCCCCCTCCATCTCGGCATCATCATCATCGTCATCTGCATCCTGGATCCCCAACCATTCCTCTGCTTCATCATTCTCGCCATCGTCACCTACTCCCCATTCACCAGTCACGTCCCATCGATCACCCGCAGCGCTTTTACTGATATACTTGACAAACCGGAGGACGCCTGTGTCTCTGAGAACAATCCCGAGGCGGTTCCAACTGGCCGGCATGGTGAATAGTATACCGTCTTCCTCGTTGTCGCGGCCGGAGCGGTAGATGGCTGGATCAGCTTTCTTTCTCTTTCCATTGCTTTTAAATGCCTGATCAGGGTCATCTTCTTCGTCCGAGTCAGAGTCAGAGTCGCCAGCCATGTACCTAGTTTTTTGTTACCAGAAGTATCAGTATTCAGGATATACTAAGGTAAAAGAGGGGTAGGGGGTGATTACATTTCGTAGCCGCCAACGGTCTTTTCCGAGTCGTCGAATTTGCTAGGTCTGGGAACTTTAGCCTTGCCTTTCCCCTTCGACTTGCCATTCTTCGCCTTCTCTTCCTCATCGTCGTCCTCATCATCCTCGCCACCCCAGCCTTTTGATGGGGTGATTCCGAGACAGACTTCGACTTTTAATCCGGCTCCTGGGGATGAGTCTTCCCCCCCTCCGTCTTCCCCTTCGCCATCATCGCCCTCGTCTCCACCAACGCCGGTTGCAAGAGTATAATCTAAACCTCTACGAAACCTTCTTGCAAGAAACCCCCCAGCAGTAATTTTGAGACCTGTAGCAAGATGCAGCAGCTTAGCAAAAGATTTAGATGGAAGTAAAACAGTAAGCAATTGGTCGATAGGATTGAGCTCCTCAAGATTAACCCCATTCTTAGCCGGGGGTTTTTGAAGATAAAGATAGCGATGTTTGTGTGGAGGTAAGGCGATCCTCCACCCCTCCGAGTTTTCTGGTGAGTATTGCTTAGCATCACGAGCCCTAACAAACTCCTTAAGTTTCTTTGCAAATGATTTAGAAAGGAACTGCGCAATCTGGATAGAAGAATCTTCGGCAAAGGCGTCAGACAGGCTCTCCAGGGTATCAGGGGTAAGGTAAGTAGGAGCGATAAAGTTAAGCAAGAAGTCTAGATCCTTTTCAGTCAATGCTACATCGCCTTCTTCGTCTCCGTCTTGTTCCTCCTCATCCGGCTCATGGCCGTTCTTGAATTCCAGTGGTTTAGGATAGTCAAAGACGTCACTCTTGCTCTGCAACTGCTGTAGGGAGCTTTTTTCAGCAAGCTCTTCTTCGAGACCTTCAATATAGCCCTCTTCGCCTTCTTGGGGGATATGGAACCATCCGCTGATAGCCATTCTGATCCGGTCTTCTTCGCCTTCTTCTGGGGCATACACCTCTTCGACGTCGTGAAAACTCAAGCCAGGTTGCACCTCAAAAAAACTTAATTGATTCCATGCAGGCGGAATAGCTTTGACCCACTCTGGCTCCGGAACTCTCGTGACACCATCTTCAGCCACTCTCGTCGGATATAACCTTAACGCCCCACCCCAGGAAGGCTGCCAAGGACCATCAGGTGAAGTTAGGTATAAGATATATGACACACGGCGAGACCCAATTACATCGTCATGGGTCAACAAATGAGAACCAGGTGTGTAGACATTGATAGCCATATCGGTTTTCTTTCCGCTGAGTGGTCCACACCCAGTGATCCCACAAACGTAGTCCCGGAAAAGCTTAGAATAGAGCGAGTCGCGGAGCTGGCGGAGGGATGGAAGAAGTTTAAGCGCAGATTTAGGAAGACCGTCGAGATTAGCCAAATCACCAGATTGGTGGATACGGTAGATGTCGGTCTCCTTTGGCGCGAACTCCACGTTTTTGAGTACCTCCTGCCGAACGTTACGAAGGAGAGCATCGTCGATCAGGCTATAGATCACGGCATGTTTGTACCTAAGCCTCTCCAAATGAGCCTCAGACAAAAAAAAGGCAAAAAGAAAAAGGTGAAATATCGGGAAAGACAAACGGCTCGGCAGTAGCATATTCATTTCGGTATTTGCCTTCAACAGCCTCGTCGAACAGTCCCTCTCGGAAAAAAGGCTTGAAATCAGTCGGTATCGATCCAGCGGGTTTCCCCTTCTTTGTGGGTGACTGGGGAGGAGACACCCCTTCAGCCTTTCGTTTGGCCATCGTTTGTCAGGAATTGAGTTATGAGGAGAAAAGTCCGGTGTAATTCCCAGATTTGGTTGGAAACTTCACTGCCGGTACTGGGCTTTTATTTCGCTGTGCAAAACATTACCCTACCTTGTTGCGACAAGCGAGCGCACAGACCATGTGGGGCAAGCTGAGCCGCACTAATCGCCCTCCCGTAATCATACTCCTATGGTTCGCACCGTTCAAAACCTGCACCAAGCTGGGGGAAATGGTTACCTGAAGCTATCGTATGTAAACTTAAAATGCCAAGGCCCCATTTTGCGGGTAGGAAGGGAGAAAATTAGGATTTCTAGTAAGGGATTTTACCCAATAGCACGTCTTACATCATATCATACCAGAATTTCGCATCTAGCACCAATTGTCGTAAGGGTTAACGAATCGATTTTTAGGTTATAGGTTTTCTTTGACATTTCGTCAGAAATCAGGTTAATATCATACAAAAGCCTACGGGATAAAAGCATGCTTACTAAGCATACAAATATGCCTCATATCACCAAATCCTCAAGGCTTGTGTCAATAATAGTAAAACAAATAAAAACTTTACCGTTATTCTTCATCTCTCTAATTAGGGGGTTTTCTTTCCTCTCCCCGATCACGTTAGTAGTCGCAGAGGCTTCAGGATTTGAAAATCATTGAATTTCTAGTGCATGCTTTGAATGCAAGAACAATGCTTTGCAGTTCTGTCCTAACGCACTCGGGAATTCACATAAAAACACTCTTTTGAGGACGCAAGGGTGTGAGAGCGGTCGGGCTCCAGCCGAGCCATCGGCCGCCACCGGTTCTAAAAAAGAAGCGAGGCCATATTTTAAACCAGAGCTGTCATCAAAGTTGTAACTGAGCGAGTGATACATGGTGATCGCATATATCACCCTGTCCTCAAACCTAAACCAAAGGAGGGTATGAGAAAGGATTCACTCTTATTCCCTTTTACCCCCTTCACAAGATCTCACTCTAGACTTTTCAGCTCTCTCTCTCTCTTGACTACCGTATTGTGCTCGAGCAGCAACCCAAAAGGGAAAGGAAAAAATAACCTACTCGCCTCAGGCAAGGAGCAACCGAAAACAGGGATTATAGGAATGTATGGCGAGAGATCCGTGTCTATCTGAGCACTCATACAAAACTTACATACCCCCCTGTTTTCAGGTAAGTTACTTTCTTGCCTATAACGAGCACTAGTACTAACAGGAGAAATCACACGCAAGAATGGAGGAAACGGACATCTCCGCCGGCGTCCACCAACTGAGATTTCCACCCCCTAAATCTAAACTGGCCGACAACCCAACAATTGCGCAACACGCTGCCGGGGATTAGTTGGCCAATGCCCGCGAGTCTGCCCCTGGTATTGTACCTGCACGAAATACTCGAGCACGCGTACCGTAGGTTAAGAAGGAAGGAAAGCCGGCGCTGCAGTTAGGCCAAACCATTGGTGACTTGCGGCGCATGGCCCTAAGATTCATTCAACATCATTGCACCTGTCCGTCCTGCTGAGCTCGAGTGATCACTTTGGTAAAGTACGCACGAATTCCGGTACCGTGCAGTAAAAACTCGTGAAAGTCCACTCCGTCAGCCCGGAAAGGTTTAGTTTGAAAAGTTAAGCAGGATTGCAAATACCGGTTAATGAGATCCAACAATTCTCGATGGCTGATCCTATACTGTGTAAGGAAAACGCTAACTCTTCTCAGGGGACTTTGCCTCGGAATCCGGAGATTAAAAGGGCTTACGGAGATAGTGGATTTCACGAGTTTCCACGGTACGGTAGTGTATCCTGTAGGACCGGCGATAATGATGCTGAATATGAAACCAGTACAGGCTGCCGGTAGAGGAGTGCAATGATCTTGGCGTATGGAAAAACTGTTAACTTGCTATTACTTTGCTTTGCGATACCAGTACTACTTTTTCAGGCTGGGACGGCCGTCAAAGGTCCGCAATGAGGACAAGAGCAGGACCTCATTGAGCCCGGACTCCTAAGCAAACAACCCACAAGCCGAAAAGAAGAGCTAAAAAAATTGTGGAAAAATAAATTTAGTGGCATTATATGCACACGGTGGTATCATAGCAATTAAAGTTTTCCACAATCTCAAGCCAAAATCAACGAATTTTCGGTTTCTGCCGATGAATGGCAAGATTCCTGGTAACTTACTTGTAGCACCTGTTATACCCGACATCTGTTACCTTGAGCTATTGTACCTTGGCGTACAGTACTATATTCAAATACGGGTATGCTGGGTTCACTCACTACAAATAGAGGTCTTTTTAACTTTGAAACCCCTAATATGTTTGGAAAGTATAGTACTCTTCAGCTAATTAGGGCACCGCAGCCATTCCTAGGGATAGCAACTAGTTATCATACCAAACATCTCAGAAGAACGGCAGTTTGCTAAAGTAGGAAGTAATTCAATCTATATTTTTGCCGTGATCTGGCTGTGGGCTTCTGGCTGCAATCCACGGCCATTTATTTATCCATATTCGTTCTACCATTCTTCGGGGATCCCTCACCCCCGCAGATGCAGTCCATAAATTTATACGATCATCATATAGATATATATACGATGAGGACTTCAATAGCATCTATCTTCGGGCGCAAGTTACCTGCGGCGTAGGGTTCGTATTCAAGTTGTACCGTACAGCCCCGCAGCCCGGCGCGAGGGGAAATTCTATCTTTATTCACTCTTCCAACGGCTGTAATTTAGAAACGGTGGTACAAGTACCGGTGCGGCCAATTTCCCATGCGACGGGAGCGGGGGGTAAGCTAGATGGTTGACGTCTTTCTAACTTGGTGTCGTTGAACTTATTGTTATCGCATGGCATGGCGACCTTACGATAGTACCACCTTCTATACAAGTAGCAAAATGATGGCTTAGGCTCTGGCTAATTTTTCGCTGTCTGCAGTGGAAGTCCGTCCCGCAAAAGTTACGATCTTACGAGCACAAAGAGAATCGCCTGGAATTACGGTGTGGGTGCACAGTATAAATATAAGCTACTGTGGTTGGTACAAGTAACACCTCCAACGTTTAACCCACTGTGGGGACCCGCGGAATGAGGATGACACTAACAAACACAGCAGTCAAGAGCCGTGTACTTGGGTATATTTTGGTTTGGAAAATGGGGGGCTGGATTGTGAAATGATAATTCGCCCGATATACTCGTACGTAACTTACCGATATCCCATACGGGGTCAATGATGCATCCGTAGGCGTCTATAAGGATCCTTCAATCCTAGCAAACGGTTGAGCACGAAGAACCTTCTTTGGAGGCCCTGGAGAATCCCGCCCAGCTGAAGAATTTCAAACATCAGACAATAGCGGCGCATAAGATCGGACCTTTAGAAATAAAGACGGATAAAAATAAAAACAAAAGAAACGAAGGATTAGACACAGGCTCGTGTTACCGGATGGAGGACTAGAGCCAATCATTTCGTTCTCGTTCCCCTCGCAAGTGCAGTCAGCTCAGTTGAACTTGCCTTTTCCTCCCCCACCCTATCTCCTTTCCCACGTTTTCCACAAAAGCCCTGTTTGCTTTTGCGGCCACGTTTTTTTTCTGACCACATTGCTCCCTTCCTTTTGCTCTCCCGGCTTACCAGCAGGAAGGGCGTTCCCTTTTCTTTTTTGCCTCTTTTTCTTTTGTACCCCCTTGACTCCCCCTCCCATTTTGCTTCTCCACAGCAACCCTTGCTCCGATGCTGGTATTCCTCAGCTGCTTCAGCAAAACGGCATTGGAGTGGCAATTGTTTCGTGGGGATGCGAAACTCTGCAGGGTAGGTATGGTGATGGGAATGACGGCGGTTCCCTCCATTCTGGATGTCTACTCCTACTCACTCATTGGTTTGCTGTCTTTTAAATCTAAACCTCAACTTTCTCCAGCCTACCGGTACCTATGTCTCGGAAATACAAAAAACCACGCTAAAAAGCAAGTAGCCTGGATGAGAGTGATGAAAAGGAGCAAGCCAAAAGCGCGCCACTACTCCCCACTAACTTGAGAGAGTAAAAGAAGAAAATATAAGCCCAAACGAGAGGGGGAGAGGACGAAAAAAAAGGAAGAAACTACGGACTGACCGGGCCCCCAGATGGCATCAGGAAAGAAGCAAAAAGGGAGAAAAAACAAGTTCCTTTCTCACCTGGTAACACTTCGGCACGCCAGGCTTTTGCCTTGCATCCTTCTTTCGCGTGGTTGGGAAACTTATCCAATGATTAGCCAGACCGGGTCTTCGGCGCTGTGTGATGGATAGACTTGGGGGTGTGGAGGATGGTGGACCACACTGCCTTAGTTACGATACTTGCAGACACGAACAGTACTGCACTGGATTGGTTCATGTCATATCTAGAGAAATAGTTTGAGCCCTCGAATGTCACTCACTTCACGTCTTACTTGCAGTGCAGTGTACTCGAGTACGTGGGCCATCACGGATGTACTATACCTACCCTACCAGAGGTGCCCCAAAGCGAGTGGAGACAAACTACAATGCGGTAGTCTACTTGAGTTCCAAACGCCAGAACGCAATTGTGATATTCCTCTCCCATTCTTCCATCCACATATTGTACTCGAGTACATCCCCACTCACGCTATACTAGTGCAGTGCCGCAACCAAGATGCCCTCGCTTCTTAGCCGATACACTTTTTAGCTCTCCTCCTTGTCATATCTAGCGAGGCGAGGACTTTCGTGCGATAGCGATTGGACCTAAGCACCGTCGGTAAGCCAAAGGAAGAAAGGGAAAGAGAACACGGTCAGAAAAGTGTCCACCCAGTTGGAAGCACACCATAGCCATGCCCCCACATGATCACACACGCACACTCGTGCACCCCATATCGGCATCGTGCAGCAGTCTATATATTTTTTCCCCTCTCTTCTTCACCCTTTTTCTGCATCCGCACCACACCCCTTTTCCCCTTCCCCCACCCGTCTGCAAGGAGGGGGGAAGGAAAGAAGGCATGGAAAATGGAAAAGTTGGATCTACTTGCTCGCGTGGGCAATCTGGAACATGGCGGAAGAACATTCCCTCACTTTACCACTTTTGTGCTAGGTGCAGAAAACACGTTGCTTTGGGTTTTGGTGCTTGTGTGGGGGGGGGATTGGGGCTGGGTGTTGTGATGAATAGTTGTTTTTGGGTTGGCTGTTGTGCAATGAAGCACGAGTATTGCGGGTAGTTTCTTCCTCTAGATATTTGCGGTACAGCATCGAGCTCCTTACTGCCAGAACTAGATGAATTATAAGTTAGTGGTGATGAAGACGGTACCGGTAGTCGTGCCGGTTGTTGGTAGGTATAATACAGTAGATATAGTAGGTATCTTTAGCCTATGGTACTGAATGGTGTTTCGTATCGTCGCACACTGCGTAATTACTTGACTTGTGCTGCACTCCAGCACGAATATCGTCGGAACTATATTTGGTACTGTTAGAGTATTGTGCTTTCTGAAAGCCTCGAACAAACTCGAGAAAGAGTCGGAAAAAATATCCCTCCCTATCTTAAAACAAACACAATCACCCGTTGATATACCATAAAAAGAAAGAATACCCACACTCTAGGTTTCCGTAAAGCTTCGCATAAAGGACGCTCCCAGCCCAGGAACCAACAGCCGATCAAGAAACCCAACAAACATTCCAGAGATCTTTCACCAAATCGGGTTAGGACACAGCCGGGTATGTGTGTGTGTCTGGGACGGAAGGAACCCTCTTTTTTTAACTTTTAAAAGAAAATTGTCAAAACTTTTCAGAAATGATAGGGTACGGTAGGCCTCCGATAACCTGTATTCAGTATGGACGAGGCGAAGATCAAAGCGAGTGTTGCACACAAAAAAGGCAGAAAATGGCTATGGTATCCTATCGTAGACCATAATATGGCGTTTCGTAAATATACGAAGAAGCTTCCCGACTAGGTTTAGGTGTTCACACGATGAGATATGATGCCACTACCGGTGGCTCTGTTCTGGTAGCTGAACGGTTCTTCTATCGGGGGGAAGGGGGGGGGCTTTGCACATAAATTATACCGTCCGTCCGAGTCGGGGTTTTGAAGCATTTGTCATGAAATATTATCATACCGGCTACGGTAAGGGTTGGCCTCTGGTATTATATCAAAACCACCCCCACCCTCCAATTCAAAGAGTTCCCGGGAATCATGCAGCCAAGGCTCGGAAGGTTTGGCGCGCTGATGTCCGGATATCGGTACTTTTGGAAGCTGGTGAATAGTGTATAGCAATTACATGGGTGCGTTTGCTTACTGCTGAATCCCGATGTCCCCCGCCCTGCCTGCTTCCCCCGCATACTGCGCTCGAGTAGAGTACTGTGACGCATGGCAATGTATTCGACCCCCCCTCGCATCCCTCTTCGAGTTCGCGTTGAGTCGGCCTGTAATACCGTGCTCACGACTAACTGGTCAGCCTGCATTGCGGGGGATAGATAAAGTACTAAAAAATAGTTACAATATACCCGAAAACGATGAGGGGTGATCCTGGGGAAGCATGATCGAGGGAAGGAAAGAAGGAAAGGGAAGGGAAGGGGGGCGGCACAACGGTGCCTATCAGACCATAGCATGGGGAAAGTTCACCTATATGGATCTGATGATGATACTTCAATGATACAATCAGTACCATACCACTCTACGCCTCACTGTATTATCCCGTTGTATCTTATGACCCGGCGAACGAAGGGGAATAGGAGGTATACCGTAACACGTAACATTGTTGAATCGTTCAAGTTGGCTGGGATTCCCTGAGAGTGTATAATGTTGGATTTCCTCCCTTTTTTCTTTTTCTTTTTTGCTTTCCCTTGCCCCGGATACTTTATGAGTGTTGCTATTGCTATGGAGGTGAGTTTTTGCTAGCAGGCTCGGCGTCCCACCCATCCATTCTACGGGGATGCATGCACCGGGTTTGAATATACTAATCGGGTTTTATTATTCTTATATTGAAGGATAGGAAGGGGGAGGAGGATGTATGGGAATGTACAATAAGATGAACATATTAAGGGATGAATTGGTAAAACAGGTTGCTTACCATGGAATAGAAGATCGTGAGCCTTGTTTGCGGAGTCGTCCGGAAATACCATGAGCTGGAAGGAAGGAATATGGATGAGTGGAGATGCTGATTTTTGTATGAATTGGAAGATTGGCGAATCTCATATCGACTGCGGCTATCGCTTTTCTTGCTTAGGTCTAGTTGATTACCGTAGATGTCAAGCTTACTCTGCAGCACGAGGCGGTCCTAAGCGGATGTATCTGGGTGGGTAAGGCAGAGAGTGTTGCTGCGATAGAAATCCGGTCCTTGGGCCGAGGCAGGTACGGTACTGCACAGTATGGTACTAGCACGAGGCGTGATGGTACTAGTACATTCAGCCATTTGCTCGATTATTAAGGAACCTCTCTCGGCTCCCTCCGCATATCCTTTCCAGTTATGGCGCCCATTCTGGGTTTCTTGGGGATTTCTCCGCCCACTAGGATTCAGAGGCTTACAAAGTTCATTATCAATGACCAAACTGCACAAATTATCCCAAAGAGCACACCCAGCTAGGCCAAACTGGGACAAGTGGGACGTCTCGTTCCTGGAAATGTGGGCCTTGACCTATTCTTGCTTACATTTTTGCTGGCAACTATTATTACGAGTGTGCTTGGAGAGGATCCCATACAAAATGTCTTGACTCTTCAAACCCGGGATTTGGCGCGGCTGGGATAAAATAAAATTATTGTGAACCAAAGATCGTAGTGTTCCAGTTCATATTTCCGGAAATTGAAATGGTGGGTTGATGCCCCGGATGTCTAACTACATTTCTGTGATCTTAAATCAAAGGAGAGAAAAAAAGACCTTGTTGGTAGTGACCACACAACTTGAAACTATTACCGGTACTAGTAGCCGGTTTATCGCGATTAGGGCCATATTATAGAGAAGGATTCCAACCATTGGACTGTAGTCAATGGCCCTTCCTGCACAGCATAGATATAATACAGGCATAATACTAGCACCAGTGCAAGTAGTCGACCACGGGAAAGCGCTCATAGGCGAGAACGGCAGCATAGTGATGACCAAAGGCTGAGACTAAAGATGCGACTCCAGGAGAGACCAGGACCGCCGATCCCTATTGTACTGTACCATTCCTCTTTTTTCCCCTCCTCCTTCATCCTACTCCTCCTCTCCTTTCACCAGCACAGCCGCTGGAAGGGAACGTTGTCTCGTCTCGTCAACTATAGCCCTCCAGTTGGTGATGTCAATTTCAAAATGAGCGCCAAGAAAAGTGGCTTCACCAATCATCTCTCGGAATCGAACCTTCCCAAGCCTCCACCGTTTGCGACATATATTACGTATAACTCCGCCCTTCCAGAAGGAAAAGGAAGGGGAAAAAAAAGAATTACTCTTTTCTAGAAGCTTTTTCTTTTCGTTTCTTTTCTTTTCTTGTGTGATTTGATGCGAGTTTGGGGGGTGAGAGACAAAATAGCCAGTCACACACTCCCACCCTGTACTCGACTGTCTCAAGATGGGAGTTATCGTGATTGTTTTTTTTTCCCTTGTTTTTTTCCCCTGTTTTTTTTATTTATTTTACACTTGAGCTTTATACTTAAAGAAGTTAAGAATGCCAGCCACGGTTTTCTTTTCTTTTCTGTCTGGCATTTTTTTTCACGCTTATGTTTTATTTTTCTGGCGTTCCCATCATGCCTCCCTTCACTTCCCCATATCGGTACTCGCGCCATCTACCGTCCGATAAGACGTGACTCGCCAAAATGGGCGAGGGGATGTTGGACCCCCTTTGCGACATCACATCCGTTGAACCACAAACTGTACGAGTATCGTACGGTAGTGCACCGGAACCCCACAAAGTAAACCATCAACAATGATGATGATCTTCGGTATCATATGAACATTCCTTATCTTAGCTATTGCCTTCTTCTGTCTCTCGCACACATCCTTTGTTCGGAAGTCCCGCCGCTATAAGACCCAGTACCGTAGAAATTTCGATTACTCGAGTAGACGGAGCGGGGGAGGAGGTCAGTTTAGCTTGGAATTTGAATACATAAGACAGGGCGAAGCCAAACTGGGGATAGCTACTCGAAGCGCGCGCGAAGTTTCGCACGCAAGGTGATTTGCAAGAATCTAACCCTAGTACTGATCGAGAGGTCTCGCTCAGACCCTTGGCTTAGCTAGTTTGGGCAGCCACGCGGAAGTCACGTCGGAGTGTGGACGTGCTACAGCGATAGATTCAAATATTTCTTTCTCTGTTGTTTGTCGCAGTGAGTTGAGGGAAGGAGGAGGGAAGGAGGAGGGGGTAATACTGGCACGGGTATGAGATTATGTGTGTGGTGTGGGTCGGATTATTGTTCTCACCTTTGGCACTCGAGTACAGATACTTTAGTAGGAGTCGGGTTGCACAGATGTTACTGGCAGTACCGGTAGCCACTTTGTGTACTTTACAGTACAAGCATACCATAGTTGTAAGGGTCTTTTACGAGTCGCGAGCTGCGGGATGCTGGTAAATTTATGTCATTCATGTGACCACTGCCGTATCTGTACGGGGGGATATGGGTTGCGAAGGGACCGCCCAGAGCTTGGATTGAGCGGGGAGGTTAGAGAAGGGATGAGAGGAGGGAAGGGAAAAGAAGCAGAAGAAGTAGAAGTAGAAGAATGAGAAGAATCTGCATAGATCGTAGTTTCTTTTTAGCCTTTTCTCCATTACAATCGCAGGGTCAGAGAGTTTTTTCTCTCTCATTCCCTTGCCGCGGACATGACTTGAGGGCCTGTCTGCAGAGTACGGATACCGGGCGACGCAATTCGCTCGGAAGCCGACGGGGACTGAAACATGATCCACCACGAGTAGAATAAAGCACCCCGGTGCTTTCCCTTCTTGCTTTTTTCTTTTCTTCTTTTGCCTCTCTCAACCTCTATGTAAAATACCTTGGACTTCTGTCTCGTCCCAGTGGTCAGCAAAGCGAGACGGGAGCCCTTCCGGGTGGCAGGGAATCCATGCTCTTATTGAATGACAAACTGAAGAGAGAAGAGAAGGGGAAAGGTATCAAAAATGGCGGAGTGATGGGGGCTAAGGGACCTCCCCTCACCCATCCTCCCTTCCCTCCTCAGAAACTAAATACTCGCCGCTATAGGCGCCGATTTAGAGGTCGCTTACTTGCATAATCCTTTCAAGGTCTGCTTGCTCTCCTCTCTCATCTTAGGACAAGGCAAGAAAAAAAGGAAGGTGTGGTCCACTCAAAAAAAAAGAAGAAAAGAAAAGAAAAGAAAAAATGCAGCTGTGCGTACGTGGAAGGTTTTGGCTGTGAGGGTGCGAGCAGCTAGGAGCAGCAACTACAGTAGGAGCTAAGCAAATGTAATATCGCTCTAAGGCATGGTGATCTCAATGCTCATGTCTTTGGCTGTGTCTATACCGCGCTTTTGGGTGAATGTCTATCCGCTGCCTGCTGCTAGATACCCCTCTCATCCCTCTTCCTGAACATTTCCACCCAAAGGTTTATTCCTGTGATTTCATTTTTCTTGTTTACCACCCTCCGAAAGCTTTCATTTCTGAAAGGCCTGGTCGTCAGCTTTTGGTTTATCAACTCGAATCCTAGGATCTGACTAAATAAAAAAAATAATCATATTCTTGGGGTCTCCCTTCTTAGAAACATCGAGATTCTCCGTTTATCCTGCTTTTTGATATTGTATTCTTTGACGGCATCCTCCTACTTCTCGTGGTGAGCCGCTCTTCACTACTAGTCTGATACGTTGTGTCGGGTCATAAGCTAAAGATCACGGATACTCCACAGCAGCGGAAGCCCCCCTCTCTATACTAGCCACTACCGTGTCCCAGCTACTTTGTCTTCGACCTCTCCCTTCCTAAACTCTCTTGGCTTATCAGCGCTGGTTCCGGATCCTAGTTGGTTTTTATACAAGTACAGTACTCTCGCGCTGAACTCGCAAAAGAGTGACTGAGGCTGCACGTCGCAACGGCGTCTTACCCTGGCTATCTGCGATCCGCCCCCAGTGGGTAATAAGCATTTAATACCGTATTCCTATAACGCCGAATTTGAAGAACTCTTCAAATGAGGAATCGTCCACCGCCGCTGCTCCGTCTGAGCGCCGAGAAAGGCCATAGCGCCGTTTCTCCAATAGACGACTTCGGAAATTCTTCGACGAGCCATCACTCGCTCGCTCCCACACTGTTCCCGTCCCCAGGAACTAATAGTAACCACCCCCCCCGTCAAAGTAATATAGCCTGGTCTCCTTCCCTTCTGACTCCCTCACCACCGGACCCGTCATATACTACTAGGACTTCTGCCGGTACTCGTTCCAGATCCCTCTCGTCGGGTGCCCCTTCTTCCTCATTATTCCCTCCCCTCAATATGTTCAAAATCAATACTAGGCCAAGATCCCCTAGGCGGGCCACGTCTGCTATGTATCCCTCGATGTCCGACCCTGCAAATAATCCTACATCTCCTGCTACTTCAATGGCTGTCACAGAACCACTCCCGCGACCCTTCTCTCCTTGGGGCTCGACTGACTCTTCGACCTCGACATCGCCACGGGCTTCAAGAATGCACAAAGGATTTTTCGGTAAGAGGTCCGGTTCGCCAACTGCTTCGTTAAGCGCAACAAGTGCGCCAGCTAGTTCAGTCATGGCAAAGAGCTCGAAAGGTTTCCTTGGGCGAAGGCCACGGAAGAATTCCCCTTCTAGCCTCGACCCCGACTTTGACCCAACCACCTTTCGAAAAAACCGGACGAGGCCGGCTCTGGGTACTCATGGTCAGGATGCGTTATACCAGGAATACGAGTACCTTTTCGATGATTCCCTAGAGGACTCGGTCAATTCTGAGGAGGATTTGTCGTCGCATCCTTCGGATGCGGATGGGAATGACGACGAGGATGGGTATTACTTACTGAGGATTAAGGAGAGTGTGGATAGTTTTAGCCCGCGAATTAGTCCAAGAACAAGAAGTCCACCTCGAAGTGTCCCAATGAGCCACCGAAGAAACACATCTAGTGGTTCGTTGTCTGATACGCCTCCGACACCTCCTCCGAAGTTTAGAAGATCACTCGTTGTTACTACTACCACTCCTCCTCGTAGTTCAACAACATCGCTAGAAGAACCGGATAGTCTCACGGCCACTACCGTTGTCTCGGCTCCACCAACACCTCCACCAAAACCAACATTGTTCCTCGACACAGAGAGTGTAGATCCCGAATACGTACCACGGGTGAAATCGGCCGCTTCTGAAGTATCTCCCCCTCGCCGACCTCCGCCACCAACGCCAGATGTTGAAGACAAGCACCTCGCTAAAAGGCTGAGCAAGATTCCTAGCCGGCCAGCTTCGGTACTTGAAGGCTTGGGGATCATCAACATTCCGTCTCCAACATTATTTTACTCGTCATTTATTCCCGGCGCTTCGGATACATGGTGTGGAATCGCCGGTCACGCGACCGACAGCCCAGCGCTTACAAGCAGGTCTTATACACCACGTCAACCAGCGGCGAAGACGAATTCCTATGATGAAACCATCGCTAAGGGCATGTCAGTGTTGTTCGACGAAGAACCAGGAGTCGGAGTAGTTCCATTATTTTCGACAAAAGACAACAGCTCAGATCGGGAGAATACAGGAGTAGAGGAGACGGAAATGACACAGGTTGCAGTGGAAGAGATTATAGCAGAGAATCCAGGGGATTTATCAGCCGCAACCGAGAACTCTATCGAGTACCTCCTCGACCAACTCGAGGCAACAGACCCCACGAAGAAGACTGAAGAGGAGAAGGAGATTGTTGACAAAGCCCAAGATTCTAAGGATGTCCCACAGGCGTATTCCGTGAATGTTACTATGGAAAAGGATCCGGAAACAAGTACTGCGGGGGAAACGAGTAATCAGGCTACTACTACTCTTTCGCCTGCTGCTAGCACTACCAACCAAGGATCATCCTCTCCGAAGACGGTTAAAAGCGAGGGTGACGAGAAGCCAGCTACCAGCACAGCCGAGAAGGAGGAGACACCGAGGATCGACTCTTCATATCTCAAGGCTTTCAGGGGCTTCGTCAAGAGATCTGGCGATAGCGACCCCTTCATCCATCGGATGCCTCGCTTCGACGCTCTACAAGCACAGAGGATATGCAGTCAGCTGAGAAACGATTACCCTCTCGTTGCATCGGGCAAGAAGGCAAAATCAGGGTCGCTAAACGGGGTTGTCACCGCCACCGTCCGACAGCGGGAGGCCGAAGAAGGGATCTTGACCAGTTTATGGGCTTTGATGGCACTGAGATGGATGAACTTTGGTAGAGTTGTTATTAGCCCTGGACACGAGACTTTGTTGGCTGCTTCCGCAAAGCGTCTGACCAGACGTGCGACTACAAAAATGGATCAGCGTGCTACGCAAATGCTCGAGAACGTCTCGAGCGGAGTCCATCTGGGAAGTCATGAGCGCAGGCGTGTCCTGGATCTCGGTGGAGCACCTATTGGTAGGATTCCCGAATTTCATACATGTTGGAAAATTGTGCTAATATTTGTCATATAGCCGACTGGGGATGGCATTGTGCCTATGACTACCCAAAGGCAAAGGTTTACACCGTAACAACCGGGCCTCGACCAAAGCAACAGTCTGAAGGCGAAGAGAAGGCCACCGGAGCCTCAGACAAATGCCGAGGACCGCAGAACCACCGCCCTCTCGTGGTATCAAAACTATGGAAACTTCCATTCCCTCCGAACCACTTTGACGTAGTCTCAGCACGCAATTTGTACCTAACGCTCAAGGCAACCGTCCCAGCAAACTCACCAAATCTCGGCATGGACGAGTATGACCTCTGTCTTGAGGAGTGCCTCCGCGTATTGAAGCCAGGTGGACACCTCGAGTTCTCCCTCTTCGACAATGACATTGTAAACGCAGGGCCACTCGGGGCTGAGCTTGCAGCTAAGTTCGCCAGAGGCCTTGAGTCAAAAGGCTATGATGCAACTCCTACAAAACGCTGGGTCTCCCGGCTGAATAGAGCCGGTTTTGGCGAAATTAAGCGCAGCTGGATATTCCTCCCTATGTCTCCGCCTAGTGCCAAACCGAAAGTGCCCTCTAAAGGCGAGATGCAGCTGCCACTCCATGAATCACAGGATCTGGAAATGGTCAAAGAGGAGGTCCGTAGGAAGCTCAAGGCATGGGAAGATCTAGGTGTCGAGAACGGCAGCATGGAGAACGTTTCCCCCGTTACTGGATTGGTAGGTAGTTGGATTTGGGAGAAGTGGATGCTGAAGACTGAAGGAGAGGCCGGTGGCGAGTGCGATCTTGCTATCGATACAATCGGAGACGTGCTCGAAGAGGGGAGAGAGAAGGGTTCTGGATGGAGGTGCTTGGTCGGATGGGCTAGAAAACCAATGTTTGCTGGGGAGCATTAGGGTTGGCGTATTTTGGATTCTGATGTTCATTTTTTTTTTATCTTTCATATTTTTTTCATCATTGGTTTGGTGGGATTTATTGCTGTCATACGTTTTCTTATCACGAGTGATTCTCGTATCTCTCTGACCAGCTCTTTGGACCCAAACAAGGCTCTCTCCCTCCTTTTCTTTTTATCCATAACTTTCTGCAAATGGTATAGGGTGGGCGGGCTTGATCGGTTTGGTTTGGAATTTTAACGTTATTATATGGTACGGACTTGGATGGCGGACTAATGTTTTTTTTGTTTATCCCAGACTTTCCTCACTTCTTTTTTTTGCCTGTACCTTGTATCTATTTATTTCCCCAACTTTTGATACCCGCAGACTTTCTCTCCCCCTCCTTTCTTCCTTTTCATTTTCTTAGTGTACTCTCCTCTCGGTGTCCGGAGTGTTGGTATGGGTTTCGTTTCGTTTCTGGCGGTGGTCTTTTCTTTCCCTCTTTTTGAGCATTTTCTTTTCTTTTCTTTTCTTTTCTTTTCTTCCCTTTTCTTGTATAATAGGCGTTCGTCACCGTCATGACCATCACATTGCATACCTAACCTGGTAGCATTTCCTCCCCCTTATGATATCAACTTTGCTTGGTTACACGCGTTTTTTTACCCTTTCTCTCTCATATCTTAGGGCTGAGCGCACTCTCTAGAGGTTATGGTTATTTGTCTTCATTGCTCGTTTATTCGGGGGCTTTTTTTAAAAAAAAGATAGAATTTCGTATTGAGTTAAATTTTAATAAGCCGAGTTGCGTGATTGTGTCGTGCTTGGGACTTTCTGGATTGGGCGTGAGGGGGCGAGGGGAGGGAAAAGCGGCGGTTAAGGTTCGTTTCGGATGCTGAGTAACGAACGGGTGGTTAGCGGGCGTGGTGGGGCGGGGAGGGGTCTTGCGGCATGGAAGATCCTTTAGGCTATTCGGAGCGCTGTGCCACCGTAGCTGTGCCACCGCGATCTGCAGCTGAGATCTGCTTTCAGCTACCGCTACAAGGTAGGTTAGGAGTAAGGGATGCATGCAACGGGCCTGCTTGTTAACGGGTCATGAGTCCTCACTCGAGCCTATTACTGCCTGTATGAGTAAAAATGCGCCTTACTGTACTGGAGTAGTGAGTGTTTGTGTGCGCTGGTGCAGAGCTGGATCCTGCTCGCTGATTTGGGGCTGGGTAGTTCTGGGATGGAATATGGATAAGCCAAATGAAAGACTCTTGGGAGGCGGCCCCGGCTTCGGGGTAGAAGTACAGGTGAGGAGGTTGAGTTTTATTGTTGTGGGAAAGGCGATTGAGGAAGGAGGGAGGGAGGGAGGGAGGGAAGGTAGATGGGGTAGGACATGATAGGGTTGTTGTAAATGCTGTGGTTTCGGCGATCCTGGTGGAGCGATGGGGTGATGAGGGTTGGATTTGGTGGGTGGGGAGTGTGGGTTATATGACTGCAGGAGAGAGCGGAATAGCATTTCCCATATTTAGATTAAAAGTATTTGTTGTGTCGGGCGGTTGAGGCCAGACGTTTATCGTATCTCGTTATTTCTCTAGGCCCTGTTTGGTACGCCAGGATTTGGACTTAAAATCCGGATTATGCCATAAATATAGATTTTGGGTCCTGTCGCACTTGGTAGGTCAGGACTTGGGCTAGAGTTTTTCCTGTGGATTAGATTGGGGTTTTGAATCAGGACTTTCTTGGAAAACATGTTCACTGTTATCTAACTCTGAGGTCCTCTTGTTCAATTTTGTTTATCTTCTTGATCAACCATGAGTGAGATTGACGTCTGATACACAAACAATTACCAATTGACGGAAGTCTGGATCCAAACCCAGCTATGTTTGGTAGGCCTAAGATCTAAAGTCGAGACTTTGAAGTTTTTGGACTTTGAGTCCAAATCTTAGTCCAATCTTAAAGAGTACCAAACGGGGCATTAGTCCCCGTGAGGGGGTGCCCTATCGGAAGCTTGGATGATTTCTCTAGCAGGCCTAAATGCTTATGGTGATCTCGTATGATAAATATCCCATCTGGTCAGGTAAACCACAGGGGAGGCAGTAAGCGCTACTCCTGCTGTCACTGGACGATCCCATATGCGGCGTTCACTCCGGCCTCCGTGAGCTATTCGTATCACTGGTGACTCCTGATGCTAAACCTGAGCCAGAGCGTCTCAGTAGAGCATAATGCTACCCATGGAAAAGCCCCACATCCATCCCCGTGGGACCGGGTGTTCATACAAAATATCCTTGCGCCATAAGCGCTCCCATACCATAGGCAGGCCGTTTGAAATACTTTGTGCAAGGACGGAATAAGAGGTGACTGTGCGCCTCAACCTCAGCTTAATCCCCTAGGGACTTTGCGGCTGTGATTATGGGCCTTGAGCGGTAGTTCCACTAGAGAAGAAGAGTCTGTATCTAGCTCTTGAAGCTTATGTATGCAAAACGAATAGTGTTTTTCTGACTCAATGGTGTTAGCATATCTTTCATATTGGTAGCGGCTGTCCCGTAGTTCTATTTGGCATACCCGCAGTCTAGGCTACCTTTGCTACAGCTGGGGACCACAGGTTTTGATTTGGCACGGTGGTGGCTGTGGCGGGGATCTTGTCTGGTAACTTGCTAGGTGTTGTTAGGCTTCATCGTTATCCTAAAGTGAGGAATGCAGACTTAGTGTGACCACGCAAATCTTCCGGGCTTGGGAATCTGGAAGCTGGAAGCGTTCTAGGCTTGATAGGCAATTTCAAAACCTGTAGATCGTTGGGAATTATTATTTATATCGCCATGTGGCTGGACAATCCCTTGGCATAAGGCACCAATGCACTGATTTCATCTAAACCCTAACCCTGGAACTGCTCCTCAGTCGCTACTCGAGTACAGTACCCCCTAGAAAGTTACCGAACAGTTAATTTAGGTTAACCCGCAAAATAAACCCTGCTTTGTACGAAACTTTATCCCTGCCACTTGTACCTCCGGCAACCCTGTAATCTCCGGATTCTGAGTCAAAAGCTCCTGAACAGGATTAGAGTTTTCCCGAGACGGTTTAGGATCGGCCCACCGGATGCTTTGGATCTCGTTAACTGGCAGTTTCCATTCCATTAACCTGTAAAACCAAATTTGTCGCGTGCTGGTGGTTTCCGCTCATGGCCTGATGGTGGATTTCAGGAGTTTTTACGGCAGACTTGGCTTAATCCTGAAAAGGTAATAGAATTGCAACAAAGGCTTAGATACTGGGTAGAGTTATTCCAAATTATGACGAAACTGTTTATCGTGTCAAACGAGCCTTCACTCTCCACGAAAAACGATCACGACTTCAGCCCAGTCGATCTCACGCAAATCTGATCTGCTTTCCAGTGAGAGCTGACTGCGACGAACTGCTTGTTCCGAGAAATTACCGTTCAGCAATTTGCTCCAGCCGCTGACATCATTGCCCCCTTCAACCCCTGTCAAGGATCATGATTAACTCACGTCCCATGCCCACCTCCTTGCATCATCTCTATCCTCTCTGATAAACATCGCGAACTTTTCATTTTCTCGAAGGGGTCGGGATGCCCGAGTGAGCAAATATGTTTTCCCCCAACTCGCCAAGGAAGTCCCACTCTAATGGCCCACTAAAGAGTGCTTCCACCTCGCTGGGAACCTCGGACCTACCAGACCACGTTGGCGCCGCGTACCGGGCTACCGAAACCACGCCCACTGATCCGGTGGCCGAGACAGCGGATGCGCACAGATTTCCCCGCGTGCCGATTGAAGAGGCGCGGAAATTGAACGCGTTACAGAGTGAAGAGGAGGAAGAACACATGGGGGATGGGAACTTTAGTCCCCCTGTTGGAGCGAAGGAGCAGCGGAGTATATTATCACTCGGGTTCAGGGATGCCGCAGAAGACAAGCCGCGGGGAGCTGGTGAGCACCTGGATATAACGGAAGAGCGAGACGGGGGCGGGGGGGATACCAATATCGAGGCTCCTGGCTTCGCCAGCCCCTTGTTCCCTCCATTGCCAGTTTACGGACCCTCTACGTTGTTGTGGGGACTGCAATGTATCGTCTTTCGTATCTGTAGTGGGGTGCTCTCGCTTTGCTTTCTATTTGTTATTGTTATGGGAGCTATGGCTAAGTCGCTACCTCTGGCGTTTATGAGTTTGATCAGCCTGCTGCGTGGTCGGGATCCGAACGCAACAAGGCCGTTCTACGAGATTGAGAAGGAGCGTGCAAAAAAGCGGAGAGACGAAATTAAGGCTTGGGAGGCTCGGCGGAAGGATTCGCAGAGTGCAGGGGATCAGGGCGGTGAGAGGGGGTTAAGGAATAAACAGATTACCGGGGGGAGGGACAATTTGGTGTGTGATATCGGGTATTATGCTAGAAGGGTTGGACTGGATGCGGAGGAATTTGAGGTCCAGACCGAAGATGGGTTCTTGATCACGATGCAACATATATATGATCCGGACGATCCGCCCCACTACCCGGATGAGAACATTGGTGAAAAGAGCGATAGAGGGAAGAGCGCGAATGGGAAGCGGAGGAAATATCCCGTTTTGCTTATGCATGGGCTTCTTCAGAGTTCTGGTGCTTTTTGTGTCAATGATGAAGATAGCTTGGCATTCTATTTGTGCAAGGCGTGAGTTCCCGTGAGCCCAACTTGCCGGATGTTCTGGCCTAACATAATAACAGAGGCTACGACGTCTGGCTTGGAAACAACCGCTGTGGCTTCAAACCCAAACACACAACACTCCACTACTCCGATCCCAGAATGTGGGCTTGGAACATCCAGCAAATGGGGATAATCGATCTCCCCGCCTTAATAGATCATGTTCTCTCGATAACCCGCTTCCCGAAACTCGCCCTGATCTGCCATTCCCAAGGCACTACCCAAACCTTCGTAGCCCTAGCAAAGCAGCAGTGCCCAGATATCGGGTCAAAAATATCTGTATTCTGCGCACTCGCTCCCGCAGCATACGCAGGGCCACTAATAGATAAAATCTACTTCAAATTCATGAAGATCATATCTGCCTCTATGTTCCGAATGGTCTTTGGCATCCACGCTTTCATCCCTTTCATGATGCTCATGCACGCCACTATGCCCGCGCGGATATACGGTGCGCTGGGATACCGTGTGTTCTGGTTCCTTTTCGGCTGGAGTGACATCCGTTGGGATAAGGGCCTCCGTGACAGATTCTTTCAGTTCGCACCCGTATATGTTTCCGCCGAGGCGATGAGGTGGTGGCTTGGTCGTGAGTGCTTTGCAAGACATAAATGCATATTATCTACCAAAGGTGGAGAGGAGGAAGAAGGCCAAGCAGAAGACGTAATGAGGCAGGAAAAACTGGAGGGGCTGAAAAAGGAACGGAATGAGAGGAGTAAGGATCAGTGCAAAGAGTTGTCGCCGTCGCCATCTACCAGCGGGGGGCCATGGTACGACCGCCGCTGCCCGCCGATGGCGTTCTGGGTCGCGGGCAATGATAATCTAGTTGATGGCCGGAAGCTCATCAGACGCTTTGAAAGGGGCAAGGAACCAGATGTCGAACTTGTGCACACGAAGGTTATCGAGAAATATGAGCATCTGGACGTTATCTGGGCTTTGGATGCCCCCGAACAGGTGTTTAAGGAGCTGGTAGACGTGCTATGGAAGTGTGTAGACGAGGATGTAAAAAGGGAGGTGATAGTCCCTCGAGGTGTTGGGGAGCTGGGAACCGGAGAGTGAAGTATCGCGCGCACTGTACATACATATACATGGTCCGGAAGGCGCCCCCGGCTCTGCTGGTTTCCGTCCGCTGTTTTTTATGGTTCGCATGGAGGCTTCTGTTGGAATGTTAAGTTTTGTTTAGTATAGTTAGGTCTAAGTTATAGAGTTTGTAATCTGCACAATTTAAATATCATAGTTAGCAGTTTTGTTTAATAAAAGTTGCCTTCGTTTAATCCTTGTCTTGTGCAAATGGTCTTATTCCATGGTGTGGAATTTTAATGACATTTCGTTAAATCTTGATGGGGATTTTTGTGTCTGGATTAAGGTGTTAGACTAGGAAGTGCGATAGACTCGGGAAGTAAATTAGTTTGCCAAAAATAAGAAATAAAGTGGGGATCTGGGGGCTTTAATTGGCATCTAACAATTAGGAGGGAAGGTTTGGAGGAGTGGAATAATAGATGTCCTTGACATCACTGTATTATAGCAAGTTAGCTTTGCATACTAGAAGTTTGGGAGCAGTAAAAATGATAATCTACGGCCAAGATGTGAATAAAATCCACATATCATATAAGGCGATCCGCTCTCTGATCCAACCAGTACGTTTGGTGAACGGCACTATTAGCTACTAGTAGTAGGTTGGGAATAAATGTCCCTACATGCTAATTGAGCATGCTTTGGTGGATGGAAAACCGGAGATTGTTTAAGACAACAGAGGTTTCGGTATCCAGATCCTGTTAAGAGCTGAAACAATTTTGGATCGCAGTGCGCATCCTCTGGGGTACTGCTCTCGCTTTTGTTATATATAGGTTGAGGTCGGCCTATTGGGCTGTATTATGACAGATGGTGATTCATAAATCCTGACTCGGTAATGGTTTAGTGTACTCGGGGGTGCCTTAAGTCGGGCGACACCCGGATATGGTAACTTACCCAATGTGTAGTCGACAGGGGTATTTTTAAGGCTAGGACAGAAGTAGATACTTATCCGTAATTAGTAAGCACTTTTTTGTATGAAGGAAAAAAGTCCGGCGACACCTACAATATTGCTTGCAGAAAATTCCAACTTTTTTGGGTACCGGGAATGTTTTCTCTTTTGAAATTCCCACCGCACTAGCGTTGCCGCCACACCTGTGCCACCGCGCCCGACTTACCCTTGCACCCGAGTACAATACCAAGAGGGGACGTTGAAAACGGGAAAACCAGTTCTGCTGACCCCATACGACTCTTAATATGTATAGGGAAGGGTTGTGTTTTTGAGTTTTTGGTGACCCCTAGTCCACAACTGGGTGGCGGTTGGGGGGGGAGAGGTGATGGTGCATGTTTGGAAAATTCCCTGAAGTAGGTTATCAGATGTCACGGATATTGAACTAGAATGCACTTCTGTTATACACTTATTAATGCATAGGCCCTATTTAAATCCTTTGTTATTTTCAGTCAGATTTACCTCGTTCCTAGTATTGACATTTCAGCCGTAATTATTATACCTGGCATTCAAAAACTGCATAAGATTTTTAGCCATTTTCAAATCCATCATTTGAATTGGTAATCAACACTGTATACTGAGACCTTGTTCCTCTGTCAACTGAGTTAGATACAAATAGATGGCATTTCAGGCCACCTGGACATCGCCTCGCATGGACAGCTAAACCCAAATATGAAACTTTTTTAAGAGGTTTTCTTGGTTTGACTACCGTAGATGAGCTGTGGCTACTGTGCCGACCTGCTCGTTTCCTCGTGTAAAACTCACCAATTAGCATCTGTCCAGGTGGGGGAGGGGGGGGTGTCTGGGTAGCCTGAGGATCTGTCTACCTACTATCTACTAACATATCCTTTAAAATTAGTCAAGTATCATAAGTAATCAGCCTAATTCTACTTCTTTGGATCTATGCCTCTAGCCTATTGAGTAGGAAACTGTTTTCTAGCTAATGTCAAAGTTCCTATTTCTCCCAAAAGGGTGGTGTTGAGGGTTGCCGCATTGAAAATATCTGTTTTTCACAGAATTTGGTGTCGGACCAGAGTTTCAGAGCTGGCACTTTATATAGCGATTACACGAAATCTGACACTGATGAGATATAAGTAATATACGAATATCTCGATAAGATGTCCTAGGTCTAACTTTGAATAGGCTACAAGACATTTTTTAAGAAAGAGGGAGGAGGAAATAAGAAAAACATTACCGGTAGTATTGTCCACTAAATAATTCGCAGCCGTTCCTAACATTTCGATCATATAACGTATCCCTGCCTGTAGGCTCCTAGTCTAAGATAAATACAACAAAGGAAGAAAAAGGAAGAAAGAAAGCAAGACAAACACTATCATACATAGAATCCTGTATTGTGACACCGGGCTCAATTCTACGTTCTCTTGAGCACTCATAGGGACGGAGATTTGTTGTATCGCGTCACGGTCTAGTGGTGTTTCGTCAATAAAAGGCGTTGGCTCCGATAGCAACCCCATAGCACCCTTGCGCCCATGCCCTGCAGCGAGCGAGACTTGTGTTTTGTTGTGTCTATCCGACAAATCGGGTTTGACACTCCCTCGCTCTAGGAGTATCTTAACAACGCTCCTACGTCCCGACCCGGCAGCATATGATAGCGGTGTCCGGCCATCTGCATCTGATGAATCGGGATTGACATCCCCCCGCTCAAGGAGTATCTTCACAACGCCCCCACGTCCAGACCCGGCGGCATATGATAGTGGTGTCCTGCCAGATTGACCTGGCCAATCGGCATTAACACCTTTCTGCTTCAAGAGTAACTTCACCACGCCCTCATGCCCAAATTTGGCAGCATATGATAGTGGCGTCAAGTTATACACATCAGATAAGTCGGGATTGACATCGTCTCGTTCTAGGAATATCTTCACCACGCCCTCGTGTCCAGACACTGCAGCATATGATAGTGGCGTCAAGCCAGATTTACCCGCCGAATTAGGATTGACATTAGCCCGTTCTATGAGTATTTTAACCACGTCCTCATGCCGAGATTCGGCAGCAAATGATAATGGTGTCCGGCCGGATTTACCTGACGAATCAGGATTGACATCTCCTCGCTTCAGGAGCATCACCACCACGCCCCCATGTCCAGATCCAGCAGAATATGATAGTGGTGTCCGGCCATATTTACCTGACGAATCGGGATTGACATCCCCTCGCTCCAAGAGGATCCTCACCACACCTTCGTGTCCAGATCCGGCAGCATATGATAGCGGTGTCAGGCCATCTTCGTCCAATGAATCGGGATCGACATCCCCTCGCTCTAAGAGTAGCTTCACCACTGCCTCCTGTCCAGCCTTTGCAGCATGTGTGAGCGGCGTTAGGCCCTGATTATCTAATAAAGTGGGGTTGGCATCTCCCTGCTCAAGAAGCAGCTTTGCGAGCGCGAAATTCCCGTATTTAGCAGCCCATATCAATGGCGTCGCACCCTTAGAATCGCGCCCGTTAATGTCCCATCTTTTCATATCTACCATGGCAAATGCGATTTCCGTGATCCCCATGTATGAGATGCAGTGCAGCCCAGTAAATCCCCGAAGATCGGGGTGTCTACCTTTGTGGCAATCACGCTCGGACAAGAAGTCAGCACTCTGCTCACGCAGTAGGATGTCAGCCGATATGTGGTTCGCGTCTTGTTGAAGATGTCGTAATGCAAGGTATTTCACCGCTTCCGTCATCTCCTTCCTAGCATGAAATCCCCAGTAACATGAGGCGTAGCGAAGAAAAGGCATTGTTGGCGGGACAGTATCGAGGGTAGTTGATAGCTCACAGATCGACTGAAAGTTTAAATAGGTGAGGCATATTTCAGCCATCATCGAGTGAGGCGTGATGAACAAATTGCGATGTGCTGCAAGGTACTCTTGAAGAGTGAAATGTATGAGACGAACAGTTGACGCTTGTTCATCAATCGTAACAAGTCCTAAAGTACAGCTCAACAGGATCCTTATCGATGGGACATTGTGGACAGTGAGATCTGTAGTTCCTACTTCTACCGCTAACGCATGGCACAACTCTTGTACTTTTAATGGCCGTTCAGAACGCGAAATCCACATCAGCGCCTCCATTCCAAGCTTCGATTTGTTTCCTTTCTGGTCTTCTATGCGACCCAATGTTGTGCTGTATGCATCCTCTAAACCAAAGCCATCGGTCATCCTATGAAGCGTTTTTCTTCTCTGGTGTATTGTCGCATCTTCCAGAACCGCATCCATGATGAGGGAAATGAGAAGAAATCTAGAAACCGCTATTAGCTAACAGCCTTGCATTTATTAACTGGAGAGGTTACATACGCCTCGGAGATCTTTTCTGGAATAATTCTAAGAATATCGGCCTCCAATTCCGCATCCATTGCGTCGCCCCGCTCTGAGTCCCTTTTCAACCTCATGATAATATATCCCGTAATATCCTCCTTGGTGGGCTTTATGGGGGCTAGGCTAGGGTATCCAGGGAAATATTTATTCACTTCCTCGCGAATGTGCGGCCTCCCGGTAATAAACAGCCGGGTGTTTGGACACTCCCGGACAACGTGCTGTAGAGAATCCCAAAGTTCAAGTCGGTGTTTCGTGGGAAACTCATCTAAAGCGTCAATGCAAATAAATCCCCGTCGCAGAGATGAAAGAGATTTGACAAGCATTGCACGGATTTCAGGGAGCCGGAGTGCCCGACCGTCAACTTCTTTCTTTGCTCGCTCAAAGGCCTCCTTGATCTCTCCCAGGATCGGTTCAACCCCCGCAATAAGTTGTTTCAAGAGAGCCGCTAACACACCAGCCGTGGATTGCTCTTTATGTGCGTGGAAGTCGCAGTACACACAAGCGACAGCCACATTGTCCCCGCCAATCGAATTGCACAGTGTGTCTATTACAAGAGAGCTAGTATTTACGCGCTTAGTTTTGCGCGCTATTTCAATAGAGCTACTTTCACACACCTCAGATAGGTCTTCCCGACCCCTGGATCCCCATAACCGAATAACACAGGATGGACAGCCTGATCCTCGCTTGTATGCCATTTCTCAAACTCGTTCGTTCGGAGAAGCCAGTCTCCTACTCCATCCACACGGCCCTCACTTACAGCCCGATGCCTTTCCCGAGGCGCCAAAGGAGACAACCACTCAAGGATCTGGCGCTTCTCATCGCAGTTATTCAACACATTGAAACTGTCCGTGATATTCCCAACGTTTCTGCCTACGGCGATAGTTAGGTTTTGATATGCCGCAGAGCCCATTTTGTCTTGTCTATCGTTCTGCTTGTTAGCGGTGCTGTTCGTAGATCAAGAGAGCGGGTAACGAGGGATTGAAGACTTATTTTTGGAGGGGAGTTCGGGTGAAGGTGGGAGAAGCTGAAGAGTTAAGGCTCTGCTGGTACTGAAGCCGGCAGGTCGAAGTTGCTTTTTCAAGGTACGGTACTTGTCCCAGGCCATAAGTACCCGAAAACAGGGATTAAAGAAATATATGGCAAAACATCCGTGCGTGTCTGTGCCCCCATAGGAATGATCCCCCTCCATTTTCGGGTACTTATGGCCTGGGACAAGTAGCACTAAAAGAAAGCCAACCCCAACCCCAATCCCGCAGCTTGAGCACAAGTATTCTTACGGAGAAATTTTTGTACTCGGGAGGTATCATATACTAAAAATCGGGAACTACCCGTGCTGAAGAGACCGGCCGATCACAATGTCTGGAAAGAGAAACAGTGTTACGAGATATCTTATGTCCATACTTGTTGCACCGAGTGATGGGCAATGATAGTAGAGTTTCACTATTATTTAATAAAGAATTTGAGCTACCTAAAGGCTACAAATAATAATAATAATAATAATACTAAGAACGATACTAAATATTATAGGAGCCCCAAATAAAGTTAAATGGAAATGAGATTGGGAATTGTGGTAGAAAGCAAAGAGGAGAGAACAGGATAGGAAATGGGAACGGGGGAGGATATATGCGTGATGTGGGGAATTGGGCTGAGAATGGGGTAGAAAACAGGAAGGGGGCAGGACAGGTAGCCCGGGGTCGGGGTGAGAATAAAGTAAAACTGGGATTGAAAAGAATAGAAATAGGAGTAGGAAGAGGACGGAAATGAGGGAAGAATGAGCTAAGTGGAAAGAGGGGGTGATGGGGTGATGGGGGACTGGTGGGGGCTGGCGAGTGGTGGGATGAGGGAGGAGGTGGGTGAAATAGGATGAGGAAGAGGGATGGAAAGTGGGGAGTGTAGTGGAGGGGGTAGGAGATGGGTAGACAAGATAAAAGAGAGATATCAAGATAAAGTTAGATGAGAAGAACTCGGGGACACGAAGTAGACTATGAAAGAGTGTTAGCAACAGCCAATTGTTTTTGTAAAGTGAATGATACTATGATACAGAAAAATCTCAGTCATAGTGGGCTAGTCGGGGCCTGTCATGCCGTAGTCTCTGGAGCTTGGTAATAATATATAACAAAAACAGAAATAATTGAGAATATCGGTAAGGCGTCAGAATTGCCTCTCCTATTAAGGTTTTTGTCTCAAAATGGAGGCTGAAGGGGGGTATTTGCTCGTTGTTTTCTCCCCCTAATCCAAAGCCAGAAATTCCCGAAATCCTAGTCATTCTCAATTATTTCGGTTCTTATAATAAGAGAATATTAAAAGACACTTGCTTATGTTAGTTGCCCCAGTTTGAATACTCCCTATCAATTAAAGGGTCCGATTGTTCTCCAGGAAAAGTCCGGGGAGTTCATTATAACTGAGATTTTCCAGTACATTGTCGTACATCACTAGGATGTATGGCCACCTTCCTTCCTTCCAGCACTTCACCAATCCCGAGCGTATATTGGGAGGTTTGTCTGCATGACATCGATATAGGCTGCGCCTATGCTGAACATGGCGAGCGGTATCAATGAACTTGCTCCCAGCAGACGTATCAATCCAGAGCGCATATCAGAACTACTTTGTCTGAATGATAACAAGATAAGATATGCCCGATAGGTTGAGCATTCTGAGCAGCACCTCAGAATTGTTGGATATCATGGGTTGTTAGCCGAAGTATCGTCATAAGGTCGTCCTGGTTGTTATTGGTTGTGGTACTCGCTTGTCGTCTTTGCTCTCTTTCTTTTCTTTCCTTTCTCTTTACTTCTCTTTTCTCAACGGTTCTCTTCGACCATAAACGAATGCAATGAAACTCATCACAACATAACTCTTATTTAACCTATAATCTCTCTCTCTCTCTCGCCTTCAGTAAAGCACTCTCCATACTTTCTGTGCTCAATAAGCGGTCGTGTAAACTCTTCATTCCACCCACCGCTTAGAGAGTCCGGCTCGCCAGGGATCATTTCTAACAAGAATTTCAACCACCTGCTCGCCCTAGGCAAAAAGGTAATCACCAGGGGAAAAAAACAACAACAATTGATCACAACCAATCACTCGGTCCCCTATCCTGCATCCAACCTCTGGGGCCCATGACTTCCCTATGTTGGGAGAAAAGTGCCGGTCGGGCGCCATAAACATATGCAATTTGCCTCGAGTATTTATTCCAATCGCCACTAGAATAAACAAATTGTGAGGATCCAGTATAATATAGCGCCCTACCAATTTCGGATCCCCTAGTCACTTTCAAGCCAAGTGAACACCACCCTACCAGTTTAGTCTACTCGAAGCCTAAGTCCATGCTCATGCGACGCAGTCCAAGCTTTGGAGTAAAAACGACAGCGTAGGAGACATTTCCGCTCACAAACATAAAATTTTGCCCTAACTCGCCAAGTGTGACAATTGTTGAGATTTCTAGTTGGCAATAACCTCCGAACCATTAAATGGGGATGTGGTTTAGTGGTATAATACCTCTTTAGCATAGAGGTGGTCCGGCGTTCGATTCGCCGCATCTCCATTTTTTTTCTCTCACCATATGCCCCCGGATTACCCGGCGCAGGCCAAAGCATGGTGCAAAGCTCACTTTCCCGAGAGGTAGCATACAAACGAATCTCCCGAAATCCATAAAACCCACCACCCCAGCGACACCTGACTAGATTGACTTCGCGACAAAACGAGCCCGCGATGGTACGGTAACTTCCACAGGCTCAAAGCCCAAGCTCAGATGACCCCCCGTGATCCCATTCGAAACCCATCAACCCAAGCACTGTACTTGTAGGTGCCCCCACTACAGTCCATGTAGTTGCGAGCGAGTTTGCAAAGGAAACCACCATCGGGGGAAATCTAGTTAATCCAGGTCCAATTCACCCTGAGGGGTGGCGCGTAGCTACCAAAAAGTCATCATGCACGCCCGGACCACAGAGTGGATAATGCCCACAGCTCTTCTTGTTACCAGGTTATCCGAAGCTGAAACCCCTCTTCGCAGTTAAGATCAGGATATACTCGTACAGCAATCTGGACCGTACTTAGCACTGTCAGAGTACGCCACTCCTTTCTAGCCGCATCACAGAACCTCCAATCATATATCATCACTCACAGCCTATCACACGCCACCAGCCAACTATGCAGCAGAAAGTAGAAACCCCCTCCTCCATACCCCTTCAACATCAATCGAAAAAAAAATGGCCCTCCGGTAGCCCACGGAGAGGCGAGAGCACCTATAAACCCCCTATAGGACAGGGATCATTTGTCTTGGGATTCTCGTTACACAACTAGCTCTCTTTGCCGTGGAATGCTGTATCGCGTTTGCCACCACCGAATCGGCCTCCCCCTCTCATGCCCAAATCCAGCTGAGCAGAGACACACATACTCAAAAAAGCAAATACCCACTCTCCCCCAAGCCCTCCCTTTGTCCACTTTGTGGTTGTGCAGAGTCTCGAGCAGCAACAACATCCAGACACACCGCATCGCCGATCTAGTCCAGATTAGGACGTGCGCAGTGATAATTTCTTCTTTTTCCCGCCGCTAACAGCATGGTGAGGGACATCTGTAGCCGGGGTACTTAGCTAAGAAAATATCGTTTATCTTTAACTATGAAAGGATTTTCAACCATCAGTCTAATAAAAATTATGGCTCTATCAGGTCATAGAGTAGATGGCCTTCTACATACTGATAGAGACAAAATAAAAATACCTCTAGTTTTCATGGAGGTATTAAGGTTTAAAAGTTGGTTAAAATTTCGGTTGAAGCAGGGGGGAATGTGGAGAACATGTCAATTACTTCTAACCCCTTTGACAAGGACTGTTAATCGATACTCGCTAAAATATCAACTCGGAAAAGGCCTGTCTTGGCATATTGGACCACTGTTGATAAACTGGAATGAATGTCCACCCGTTCCAGTTATAGATGTCCTTTACCATAAGTTTGGATTTTGACTCTCCACCCCTCCGGGTGGACGTAGGAGTGAGAGGACGTGACTCTAGAAAACCACCCACACTCACACACAAACGCCCGGACGAAAGAGGGGTGTTATTCCCATAGTGGCAGAGGGCCACGACGTGAGGAGTGCTTTAATAGGTAGGTGGGATTGTACGGTACTCGTACTCGTACGGGGGTTTCTGTTCTGTTCAGCGAGGTCTCGGTTGCTGGCGTTTCTGGCCACTGTAGCGTGAACACACGGTAGTAAGGTAGGGTTCTACGGGTTAAGCTGTGCATCGATATGCCCGGGTGATCTACCTGTCATTTCAGATGTGCTGAATTCCACTTCAGCATCATATTGTGCCGTATCTGACTTACTTACGTTTCCGTTGATAATCCCCCCCCCCTTACTCCTTCGCTTGTTGCCCCTTCCCGCTGGCACTCGTTTACTTTACTGCTTTTGGATAATTCATGGTGGAATCAGCGATGGGAGAGAGATATCCGCTCTTCCGGCCCGGGGGCAAAATAGATGGAAAATCACTTCCACCTCAGATGATAGGATGCTTCCCTCAGCACTCAGCCTCCTAACCAACCAACTAACTATTTATTTTGTCATTGTTAGGATCTCATTAGCCCAACAATCACGGGCCCGAGGGGGGCGGGTCTCTTCTAGTTGATGGAGTTCCGTTTGCTGGAGGGGCAGTGATGTTTCCTTTGGTATCATAGGGAGTCCCAGGGATGTGGGGGGGCATCCCACACCGTATAGCGATAGCTTAGTTTAGCTGGACCGCTGGAAAGAATGAAAACCGAGGTTTAAACCAACCAACCCATACCGGCAGTTACACACCTCGCCAAGTTCAGTCAAAAATTCCACCTCGAAGCACACGTACCAAACGAAGCAAAATCGACGATTGGTCCCCACTGCCGCACAAATCTAAGATGCAGGTTTATCTCATTATTGACAATGGTGCAGAATCTAAGATTCCCATCTCTCTCCCTCTCTTTAGCCCAATCCTCCTCCTCTGTCGGCGCCTCCTCCAGACCGGCAAGCAGATGCACTCTTGACAAAAAAGCAAGTAAACAAATTATGGCATTTTGAGGCGTCGCCGACGTAACCCATTCTCTTTTCTTTTTTTCTTTTCTCTCCTTGTATTCCGTTTTGCCATCCCTAATGTGGACGTGCGCAGTGGCATGTTCCGGTATCTGGGCGGTATGATAATAGACAAAAAATCCACCGGAGTATGATAGGTCGAGGATAGGCAGAGTAGGAGGGGGGGGGTTGACTAGCTTGCCATGCAAGACCTGAAACTCATGAGAGAGTGATAGTTGATGATGTGAGGGAGGCGGGGAGGTGCGGGCCGTTGGGGAGGGGGGTATGTTTCGGAGTACAGTAAGTAGGGAGTTAATACCGTAACATTACGATATACAAGTAATATGATAGTTACAAGGAAGAACCTGTCTCCCGATCTGTTTGGCACCGGGGACCACGGGAGCACCCCCGCCGTCCCGAGTATTGCACACCTGTGCTTACTTGTGTACTGGTATGCTTGAACTTGATTGAGTTATTTCCTCTTCTTCCATCTTCCCATTCTCATTCCTTGGTCGATGAATGGATTGACTGATTGATTGATAAAGTTACAGAAAGGTGGGAGCTGAGACATGCATATATCGCAAATATTTGATCCAGCCTATCACCACTCAGCCCGATACACGCTCTCTACTAGTACCGCAAACACTTGGGAACAAGCGAAATGTGCTACCGGTGCCGTAGGTAGTTGAAATCCCCCCCCCTCTGCGAGCGGGGTGGAGGAATCACCTCAAACTCAGCCCTCAGTCGAGACAAAAAGAAAAAGTAATAAAAAGACAAATACTGGACACCTTACCATGAGAGGAAATTACAACGTCCTAGCGCATCTCCCTTGCGTTCGAGCACCACCTACAGTGGAGTACGGGGGAAATAGCTGAATGGTAAGGTCACTTTAAAGTTCTCACTGGAAGGCGTAAACGCCAGGCGCCAGAGCCGTACTCTCCCGGTGGTCCACCACAAGGTTCTCCCGCCGGCAAGGAGACGAGGGAAATAAAAGGGTGGCGGCCGTGGTGGCGGCAGAGCAAATTTCCCTTGTAATGAATTCCGGGGTCACGCGAGAGGAGTGGAGATGTGATTTGTGCCATCTGCAACGATAACGAGTACGCGTAGTGGATTTTTTTTAGGAACCTTTTTTTTTCTGCTCTAATGAACAAAGATAAAAATAAGATATAAAAAAATCCATCTATTTTGGTTTCCCTCCTTTTATGACCCACGTGATAAGATAAGTCAAATAGGAACCTCAGCTACACGAGCCATTCTTGCTAGAATCAGCACAACACTGACACATCCCGAAACACTCCCTTCAGAAAGCACCAACATTCTCCAAGAGGACCGAAATCCTGCCCAAGTAGAGGTAGTAACTCATCAACTCTTAAGACCCATCAGGCCACATCCAAATCTATGGAAACGAGCACCCCAAACCCAAATTGGAAAGAAAAAGTAACAAGAATTGTAAAATATCAAAAAGCAATTCTCCACAGCCCACCCCATCCCATCTCATTCCGTTCCCAATACCGTATCATACCAGTGCTCGATCGCTTAACCGACTCACTTAGAAAAAAAATCCCGAGCCCGAGGTTTTCTTATTTGACAAAAACAAAACAAAACCGCTTTATGTAATTAAATTGGTACAGTTCGGTAAGGTACGGCCCACTACGAGCGCCATTGTCGGGGAAAACTTCGTGGAGTGACAAGTCATGACCGATCGAAGGACCCACAACCCTCCCCCCCCCACATGCGCACGGTGCTGCAGCTGGTCCTCCCGTATGCCGCATGTACGGCACGAGGATAAATCGAGGTGGGGGTGGTAGTGATGACTCACGCCACGGGGTGACTGAGACATAGTGCAATCTTAAACCTAGATTTGTTTGCTCCTTGCATAAGTATTCTGGTATCATACTGTATTTAACGTACCGGCATTAATAAAAGCAATGCCCAATGGGAAAGGAAGAAGCAAGAAAACTCAAGGATTCATGTCATGGTGAAAATTTCATCCCGCATAGGGTGGTTAGGTGGGGTAAAATAAGACAGCATAAAAAAAGCGCTGAGGAGGAAGAAGAAGCCTGGGGGGAGTGATGAGCCATGATCGCTATTTGTATATAAATAATTCCCACAAGGAAGAGCCCTATATATAGTACGATGTTTTGAGGGCTTTTAAGGACGGAGATAGGGTTATTGTCTACCGGTGTTTTTGTATCATTGGGTATTGAGATTGTGATAAGATCACATGCCAGTCTACATGGAGGAGTGTATGATACCGAGGAGATGCATACAGAACCAGTACGCTACTCCTACGTGTTTAACGGGCACTCGACGTGTGTGCGCGTGTATCACTGTATCAAGCACGGTCCATTACAAGCTGGGCTAAGCCAGCCATTTAGCTGCGTCTGGACTCAACTTCCTGGAGGATTTGATTGGTCCCAGGGCAGTGCTATTGAGACTTCTGTATTTGGGAGGGTGGCAACAGGGGGCTGCGCGCTGGCGCTGTTTGAGATTGAGCTTGGACTTGGTTGTTGCAGGTATTACAATGGTTGTATATATCATAATGAAATTAAGAAGCAGGGTGTGGTTCTGTACTCGTCCGGGGCAATATGTGCCCGGAAACAGGAGTTGTGATTTCGTATGGGTCCTGAGATAAGCATTGATTTTTTTGCAACATCTTTCATGAATCCCTGTTTCCGGATGCTTGTATCTGGCGATAGGTATTTGAAAATACGGGTATAGTCGAACAACCACCTAGACAGCGAGAGACACCCCTTTCTCATCCTCAGATACCCTATGCTAGATACAGGCACTTGTTGCTTGGGACGAGTACCGTAAAATCTCGAATAATTGAACAATGTGCCAGGAAGTGGAATTAAGGTGAGTCATGCCATGCATCGCTAACAGAATTGCGCAATATCAGTTTTAGAAAGTCTTGGTACTAATCTAATCATACG